>JAAUXU010072820.1_pt1 | contig 15382 bp, 14 predicted proteins | sample 7278151 | NCBI WGS metagenome assembly JAAUXU01 (sample SAMN14350113, study PRJNA611818) | marine sediment metagenome | isolation source: surface marine sediment (1.8m) | place: French Polynesia: Moorea | collected 2018-08 | reverse complement strand
AGGCACAGACAGACAGACAGACAGACAGACAGACAGACAGACAGACAGACAGACAGACAGACAGACACACCCACGCACGCACGCACACACACCCTTACACACAGTGCTTTATTGTTCTGTCATTCCTTCTGGCCGACATATTGGGCAGCATGAAAGCCCTAGTTAAATATTAGGCTAGGTTGAAAAGGGGTCAACTTTGGAAATTCACTGACGGCAGCTGGGGTTTGTTACATGGGCTCAAAAAATGAAGATGTAGCCAAATACTTTTGAAAAAAAATTGTGTTTACCTCTGCCCAACTTGATTTGAAGTTTATGTTGTAAGCTACTGTAGTAAATTTGCAGTGATAGTAGATTTCAGCTGTGGTGGCTGCCAGAAGCTGCCAAGCTGGGTGAAAATCACTCACCAAAATGCTGACTTGCTCCAGTTGGTCAGAAAAATATTTTACAGCAAGCCCTGAAAAAAAAATTACAACTTACTTTACAGCATTTTGCAACTTTCAATGCATTTGGGCATAGCGAAAACTCCTTTTTTTCACTTTCATTTGACTACAAAGTCTTCAAATGGTAGGTGGTGACAAACTTTGGGCACCCATGGGGAATTCCAATTTTTGACCTAGCCCAATGTATATATATATATATATATATATATATATATATGACACAAATCATCCTAGGTCGTTTGAGACACATATGCAGTACCGGGTGTATGGAAATAGGCTTAACATCGGCCTTCGCTCCTAACTTTGTAAAAGATGCTGCTGCAAAGAGGTCAAAAACGGTCGAGATTTTTACTCGAAAATGTTCTACCTTGTACATTTATCCATCTACCTGTCTGAAACCACCCCGATTGTCAGTGGTGGAACGCGACATGATGTAATAGAAATCATGTGCTGCACGAGACATCCCTAAAGAGCTTTCACCCTGCTGTGGTCGCTGTTGTTAGTCTTAATACATCCGTGTAAACATTGTTTCGGTAAGATGGACACTCTCAGAGTGGAGACTGCACGTTGACCCTAATTTACATGCACCCAGCACAGCGACTGCGGATGCTCCAGCCAACATGAGCTGGGCCTGCTGGCTCGGGAAATTCCCGCTGTGAGCCCGGGAATTCGAGTCAGCCCAGGGCGGAGGGCAGAGGGTTCTTGAGACTCCATAATGAGATTCCACGTTGAGCTAATATCCACCCACACGCTGCGTGTGTACAAGCAGCCATTGTCCCGCTTAGCACGTGTTGGGGACTTCAGCCTGGATGCTCGATGCTGCATCGTTTGCTCTCTCTACTTAATGCCATTGAGCTACATTCATTCATGCTCAAGCAGTGCCCTCCAAACTTTCTGGCCCACGGGCCACATCACTCGGCTGAAAGTCATACTGAAACATTGTTAGGGCAAGCTGAAGTAGAGTGGAAGTGAATGCGCCATACTGTATGTATGGAGAGACAAGCAAAAACATAACGAGCCTTTTTGTCATGAAAGGGGATAATTTTTTCTCCAATTTTGAAGTTTGGAGCTTTAAAGTATGACATGTACACTTAGTGCTACGAGTACCACTGTTACATGTGTATTGTGGCCGACGTGTACGAGTATTGCTTGCATATGCACGTTATGTAGCGTGACTGTAGAATGATCATGCCCACTCGAGGATCGTCTTCGCCGAGATCAAGAGCGACACAACAATCTGGTCGCACTTCTGCCGCTGCAAGAAGTGCGAGACGTGTCTGACTGTCTTGACTTGCAGTGGGATGAAGAGCCACTGAAACACGAACACCAGGGTGACCTTGCTGTGATCCCACAAACCAATGACGAGGTCATCGTCACTCTTTAAAAGACGAGAATTCGTTCCTTGACGTCTCTGGCGGATCTTAGTCAACTTCAATCAAGTCGGTAGACCGTCTGACATCCAAGCACCAGGGCTTGGCCAGGCTCTCTACAGTCCAAGATGCCTTGGCAGGCTGCCAAGGAATCCATAGGACATCGACAACACATTACACGGTTTTTTTTTCAACTTGAAGAGGAGACCATGGAGCAGGATGCGGGTCACGACGTTGCCACACAGCCATGCAAAAGCAGCATGCAATCAATGTCCAAAGCGATGCTGAAGTGACGACAAATCAGTGAGAAACCAGCAAAATATAGGGGTTGTGTCGAACTGACTTGAAACTCGGCGGATGACTACACCGGCCCGAATGACAACATGGATCTGGACTGTGGAGATGGCCAATTCTTCGGCTGGGGCATGATCACCATGGGGGGTAAAACGCCAGCAGAGAAAGCAGTGGAGTTGATCAATCATTGGCTAGGGAGCTTAGGAGTCAAAGAGGCCTCTGATGTGATAGGGACAACTGCTGATGGAGCAAGAGCAATAAAGGTGAAATGCGGTCTTCTTCCTTCTTTGCTTCGTCAGCTCTGCTTTTCCCATGGGTACCAACCTAAGGGTCTGTGACGTCTTGTACAAATCATCCAGCGTCAGAGGGAGGAGGAAAAGGCAGCTGTGGATGTCGCTGGTCCTGATGACGCCGAGAAAGACGAGGCGGCAACGTGAACAAGGTAGACGAGACATCTGACGGCAGGCAGCTCAGGAGAATTGCCACTGAAGTGCGTATTTGAGGCACTGTAGAGGCGATATTTAAATCCATTCAAGAGTGAGCGCATCCCCGTCTTTACCTGGTAGCAGCTGGCAACTCTGCCTATCTACTGAGGCTGCTCAAGAAGCTTGGAACTGATTGTCTCCTGGGTGGAAAATCTTAACAATGACCAGGGGCCCGCAAGGGCGACTCAAAGAGGCAGGAAGTCATGTCTTTGGCAGCAAGTCCACTTGGACGTCTCCTTCCGGAAGTATCTGGAGTTGAGAACCAGAATGAGGAGGAGGCGGAGTCCGAGTCCTTGGAGACATCGGCTTGAGAGGGCAATTAGCAGTGTTGAGAAAACTTTGGCAGCAGAGTTTTGCCAAAGGAATCCAAATGTCCAAGTCGACTCAAGTTGCAGGAGCTCCTCTCAGTCCTCCAGACGACTCGGACAACATGAGCAGAGGAACTTTCTTCTGCATGTGCTTTGCTCCTGTTCCGCATGACAGTTCGGCCCAGACTCCATGGGCCTAATGTACTTAGGCATGTACATTTTTTCTGCCCAAAAGTTACCCTTGTGACTGCCGGTTTTAGGAAGTTCGTTGCAACCGTCAACCCCCAAAGTCGACAGTTTTTACTGCAAACCAACTTCCACAGCCGATGTAGTTGGTGTGGAAATTTTTAGACACTTCGACGAACGTGATCTGGTCAAATGCTGCTAATACAGTCTTTCGCCTAAGCTTTGAAGCAGCATAAATCGTCACTCAGTCAGAGATTCCCTTTTGCCACGGTTCCCCTGACGTGTTTCGCATTAATCTCAGGCCTCTGGGGTGGCCACCGGCAGAGATGGCATCGCCCGCCCGCGCCACGGCCAACTTTGAGCTGGTGCAGCAGGTCTGCAGCGAGGAGCTCTTGCAAAGCCTTTCAATCCTGAGCCGCTCACGGAAGACCTCATTCAAAAGTGCTAGAGGCAGCTAAATCCATGATAACTGAACACCCTCTCAATCGCCGTATTAAACGTACGCGCACAAACACTTGCAGACTGCCACTGAGCTCATACATCAGCGGCGACGTGACCCCCTTGGCATATGTAGTAAATGGTTTTTCAAGGGGGGTCGGGTTCCCCTCTCTTGGGCGATTCCCTGCATCCTGGGACCTCTTTTCTAATATACGTATAAAATATCAATTTGTCAGGTGTTTCGGGGGGTTTTTTTCTCCAAAAAATGCCGAAAATTTATCGCCGTGTAAATTTATTCCCTCAAGGCTAGTGTGTCTCCAATTTCTCCGGCGAGAGGAACTTCTAAGCGGACACAGGGGTGAATGAGAGGATCGCCCGGTCTGATGGCTCCGGGCGTCGCTTTGTCTCCGGGTCAGAGCACCCAGAAAGCCTCCATGCTTGACGTCTTCCGCTCTGCCGTCACTGTGGTGTGCAGGGTCCATGGATGGGGGGGGGGGGAGGTCAAGCACAGAAATGTGTGCCAGGTCCTACCCCGTCTTGACCAAGTGGGATATGAGTGAACCCAGGAGGGCGCTCCTGGACACACCTGCGGGGAAGGACTAGGGTGCCTCATGAGCTGTCTGGGGTCAGGGGCATTCTGGCCAAGGGACTTCTGGCCTTGTTCTAACACAAACTAGACTTCCCCGAGTCACATCACCAGCTGGGCCTGCACTGACGACTACGGCAGTGCTAATGCTCTGCAGTCGAGGCTGCCTGGGCTGAGGGATCTCAGGACTACGTGAGGAAGTGGTGCGCCATCTCAACGAGCCGTGTGGAGATTGCTGTCACTGCCCCGCTGTTGAAAAAGAGGACGCTGATGACTGCTACTCAACAAACAGGTGTGAATTCATCAAGATGTTGAGTATGCACCTTGTCCAGCTTTGAGCCTCGATATACTGTCAGCCCGATACTTCTTCATCCAGTGTGCGTCGGAAGTGCTGCACAAGCATGCCCTTTTCTATTGGCTCATGGTGGAGGACTCGAGGGACCTGGCGCAGTCAGGCTCGTTAGAAAAGATGCGGATGATTCTTAGTTTAGACATAACAAACCATGAAGTCTGATATATGCTGCCATCTGGCTCTCACAAGTGCGCCAAAGTGTGACCATAAATATTGCGTTACCTGTTGCTGTACAGCAGTGCAAATATTGGCACAGTGCCCCAGAACCTCATTTCAAAGACTGTAGGGTAGACTTAAAGCTTCAATCTTTATTACAATTATACTGTCATGACAGTCTGATCTCGGCTGCTTGCACAGAGGTGAAGAAGACAAATGGGCAAAAAATGATACTAAATTGATTTTTTCTTCTACCAGTCCTAAATAGTCTTGATCTTCTTTTGTATGAACTGAGTCTCTGGCAGCGGTGCTCAAATGTTTGGAGCAAGATTATGGCAGTGCAGACAGGATTTCTCTGTGAAGAATGAATCGTCCACTTGACTCATGGGTTTACAGAATAATTGCCAGAAACTCGATAACGCCCAACTTTTGATGATATATGCAGCTCTCCAAAGTGTGGGGGATTTATGAGACACCCTGTGCTTTATGTACGCCCAAACAGGAAATGGCAGCAATTATTTGCTGTTTTTTTGCTGCCCCGAACAGTATTTACGTACCTGGAAAGCACAGATTCTCTGTTCCGGATGCAGCAGCAGAAAGCAAACATCCGGATCCTCTTCCTTCGTCCGGCAGTGATCGAGTCTTGTCTGGCCGAGTTCTTTCACATTCCCCCCTCCCCCTTCTGCCGTCTGGGTGACGCCAAGACGATGAGTTGGCGCATTCTCTCAACGGCGCAAACGTGGTTGGCCTTCAGGTTCATGCGCCACACGTTGGAGACGGCGGTGGCGTCAGCAGCATCCACTTCAAGCTGGCGGCTGCCCTTCCTCGTCGAGCTCTCTAGGTAGGGTCATTTTTCGTTTGGACTGACACAAGAGTCAAATTTGAAATTAAATCACGACGACCTTTCTTCACCTACATCCTACAGGAACTCCTTGAACAGCTCGAAATCTTCAAGTTACGTAGTCAATTTGAGATGGACTCAAAGTACAAGCAGTCCTTGAGACGTGAGATCAATTAAACGGAACTGTGTATTTTGGTCAGAGTTAAGTAATTGTCTGTCTGTGCAAATTGACTGAACTCCTTTCCAACTGTGTGCACCGGATGACCCCGGAGGATTGGCAGAGACCACAAGAGACCCCCTGCATCCCGGCGGTGGCCAGGGTCCATCTGCCAGACTGGCCTGACGGGCCTGACGAGACACCCTGTACGGCGGGCTGTTTCAGGCGTGGCATACCGAGACGTGATCATCGAGGCACTCTGTGAAAACGAGTCCTTATGGCAGACATTGTACCCCGTCGCCGTCGCCGTCGCCGTCGCCGTCGAAGAAAGCCAGCGAGCCGACCGCAAACATGTCGCATTCCGTCCCCAGGGCATTTCTTTCCCGTCTCGGGCTATTTTCTTCCTCAAAGCAGATAAAGTTCAAAAGTCTTTGAAAGCGAGACACACGCACGCACTCGCACACGGAGGAGCTGAGCCCAAATGAAAATGTGCACTTGTACCAAGGCTTTCAACGCCTACGCATCTGCGGCGTGTCCTCGTAGTACGTCAACGTGTCCCCGCACGCGTCTGTGTACTTTGTGTTAAGCCTGCGGACGACGCATGAGGCATGTCTCGGCACAAGTCCCTCTCCTGCGCACGCATCATCTGCAACGAGCGCTGCAATCACGACACCAACTCCTGCGACCACTGAGAAAATTTGCACGGTGTGCAAAAAAAGAGGTCTCGGTGAGACGACACCAAAATGTCTCTGCATAAAGTTTTTGGCAAAGCGATTTTGTTCAGTCGAGAAAAAAAGTGCTGATGAAAAGAGACGGCGCATCAGTCCATTCGGGGAAAATGCATTTCTGACAGTTTTTCCCTCACCAGAGAGAGAGAAAAAGAAGAGTGGCAAACTAAATTTGCCGAGAGGAATTGGATTATGAGTGGTTCGCGAAGAGAAACTCTGGTGCTCGTTCGTCCTCTCTGGCGGTCAGAGCACGCGGAAGTAGCGTGCAAAATACTCCTCTCTTCTTCTGGCGGATCTGCATGCAAATTTGCCGGAGGTCCATGAGAGGGACGGTAGAGAGAGAGAGGGGGGGGGGGAAAGACAGCTTCGTATGATATCCGCACGCGAATTTGCTGGAGAGGCTGAGAGAAAAAAGTTGGGATGCCAAGTGTGTGCCAAGAGTGCCAAGAGGGCGATGGGGCCGAAAGAAGCAACAGCAGTGGAAGTGAATGCACTTGGTGCAGGTGAAGATGAGACGTGCGTGAGGCTGAAATCCCCACGGATTATTTGCAGGACGACCTCAAGGCCGCTGTTTGCGCTCCTGCTGATGGAGAAAATTACCTATGATTGCCGTAATTACCACCGTCAGGCAGAAGAAGCAGCATAAGAGCCAGTGCTGCGTTCGTAATTGTGGTCATGCAATGTCAATGCGGGGAACGAATGGGTGGCTCGAGAGGAGTCGGCACGCCAATGTCAACTTCCAGCCCCCCCCCCCCCAATGGGCACCCTTTGGGGCACCCCGACCCAAAGGACCACCCAATGACGGCGGGGCGGACCCGGAGGCTAACATGTGGACACACCCGGTGCGCACGAACAGCAGACAGACTAGAGCTGCCAAGGCCATAGATGTCTCAATATGTGCCTTTCAAAGCAGTGCCATTGAGCTATGAGGACCAAAGAGAAAACTCATCTCAGACTCAGGCTTGATGCCTACCTTGAGTCGTCTGTCTTGCCGGGAGGTTTTGCAATGCCACATTTTCGAATCAGCCTCACAGCAGCCTCGAGGCTGTCGAGGTCGAAGGCCTCCACTTTGTAGTCGTTTTTTGTCGTCCTCCGGACTGAGTCCCCTCAGTGTTCCAATCAGACTGGCCATCTTTGACACACTTTTGTGCAAAGATAATGCATAAGTTACATACTTATGCACGCGTACATATTGTGACTCACACCTACGCCAGTACAGCTTGATTTAGTGTCAGTAAAAGACTGTGGCAAAACGTGTGTACGTGGACCTGCCAGAGTCGGACATGTAGAAGATCCTTTCCTCCCGGGCCGGCTTTTTTGACTCCAACGAGTCGGAGGTGGGGACGGACACGACCTTAAAATAGGAAAATAAAGAAGAAAAAAAGAGGTTGATGCTTCTCAGCTGTTGAGAAGACGAAGAAAAGATTCTGCAAGCTTTCAAAAAAAAGTGGGACTGACCCACTTCAGTCCCGCTGCAGCCAAATAAATCGCCTCCTTCTGGAACGCATGAGGCTCGTAGGCTCTCCCATTGTCTCTGAGAGGCGGTGTCCGAGGCCGCGGAGGCCCCCCGAGGACACCCGAGGACACCCGAGGACACCAGCAGAATCGCTTGAATATGCTTTTCTTTTGCTCTCTTTAAAAGTATGGGGAGGAAGGAGCAGAGATAAAAAGTATGCGCCTCCAAAGGAGAGAGCGAGGGAGAGAGAGAAGAATTCGTTCTCAGTTGTTCTGGAAAAGCTGTAGCGAGCAGAAGAAAGACTAAAAAGCAGCGATTCCCAATTTTTGCGAAGTCTTTGTGTGTGTCTGCAACGTGATTCGCATACAAACGACGTCCCCATGAACTCATTTTGCTCGAGCAGTGAAGTTGTCGGCTCGTCCAATTTCGGGGAAACGCACTTGTCTCATATTGAAGTACGTAGCGAATACAGTTTATTCAGTCTCGTCGCTAATAAGACTTGCATGTGGAGTTATTGGTGTGGCTGCTCAGGCCCAATTGTTGCTGCTTCTGCCTCAAAAGCTGTCGGAAATTATTATGAACAGCAAAAGCGAAATAAGAGTGTTGTGCGTGCGTGCGTGCGTGCGTGCGTGCGTGCGCGTATGTGTCAGGGCCTTAAGGCCCTTGTGAGAGAGCAGCTCTTGCATCGATTTGCTGTTTTTGCTGCCCCCCCCCTCCCCATTCTCGTACAGGGTGGCCCTGGAAAATGGAGATCCACTCGAGAGTCTCCCATCAACCGAAGTCGACGTAGTAGGAAAGCATTAATGTTCTGAGAGGTTGCTGAAATGTGTCTCGCCAACAACTTGGTGCACTGTGTGTGTACTGTATCACCCACAGGGTGGCGCAGGCAAAGGTTGTACAGCATTAACTCTTTGCAGCTTCGTCAAATGCCTGTTGACACGAGTTTTGCGTTGGGTGCAACCCTTTGTGTACGTACACACACTGAATCACCCACAGGGTGGTTCAGGCAAAGCCGTGCACAAGCCCATGACTCCCACGAGTCCTAATATTTTGAAAGGTTACTGAAAATGTTGCTCTCCGACGTTTCCCTCCACATACATCCTGTGCGCATGCATAGTGTATGGCTGCCTACAGGGTGACCCCGACAAAGCTGCCGTGTCTGCCCAATGGCAAACGTAGTCGAGCGCCAGCATCTAAAAAGGCTCTTCTCTCAAGTGACCTTTCGTTTAAGAGACACATAAAGCTTGTCCTTATTTATCTGCTGCCCCCTGTATTCAGCAGCCCCCGGTAACAAATGTTGTATTGCTCAGGCCTTGGCTGCTTCTATCAGTCTCCTCTATATGTTGTAAATCATGTCTCAAGCCCTTATTTTTACTCTTTTTTTCCTCTCTTCTCGTGTTTGACCCTCATTCTTTGTTGTTGTTGTTGTTGTTTTTACTAAGCTCGAATTGTGAACTGCGCTTCCACATCTGTGTTTCTCCTCTTTATGCTAGTGTTTTGGTGTCTCCACACTGCATGACCAGATGTGACTGCGTCATTTTCACCTGTGTCACCCTGTTGGACCGAGACTTTGAGAAGTAGTGCTTCTCCCAAACTTGGTACAGGGTGCGTCAGAATGGTCGGCTCCCACTTGGTCTTCCTGGGCGGGCAGACTTGACTGTTCTATCTCTTCGGTCCAGAAGTATCAGTTGTTGGTGGCTGAAATGTTTGTTGCCAACAACAACTTGACGTGTGTCTTCGCCTGCAGAGACAGCACCTCGGCCAGACGCTCCAGGCTCAGTGCTGGCGGCCGTCTCAACTCCCCCATAAGCCCTTGTTTGTCGACTTCGACGAGGTCCTCGCCGAGGATCGCCCTTAATCTCTGACACGGGCGGAGGCCCATCCTGTTGGCTATCATTGAAGGATTTTTCGGTGCTGTAAGTCTATATTTTTAGGAAAGTCCTACACACGTACGTACGTGTGTGTTCTGGACGGCCAAACCATGACAGTGGTCAAGTTCGACAAATTCCTCAGCCTGGTCTCGGACCTCCTGTTGGTGGTCAGGGTCACGGCTGAGACGCCCTCGAGCACGCCGCTGTTTGGACAGTCTTCCCCCTTTTCCAAGCCTTGGCCTGCTGCTTCAGCTGATGCGACATAAGTCACAATCACGTGTCGAGCATTCGGACATGTGATGTGTTCATGTCATGTGGAGGCCTCGTAGTCCAACGACCAGCTGAACAAAGAGGAGTCAGTGGGCGTAGTTAGTTCGGGCAGCGTGGGCAGCTTGGGCAGTCACTGTGCTGCTCAAGTGGCAATGCGAAGTGAAGGAAAAAGGCCTCATTTTTCTATCGAACGTGAACTTTTCCTTGGTGCATTCACGTTCTAACCCTTAGAGGCATAGCAATTCCCCCCCCCCCCCCCCAAGAAATCGGCACCAGAATGCCTTAATTTCTGGGGAGGGAGGCCAGGCCCATCCCATGCGAGGCATTGGGAGGCCTGTTTGGCGTCTGAAAAAGAGTGAAATGCGTAAAAATAAGGGGTTTTTTTTCCACATCCACTCTTTTAACCCCCTGAAATGCGTGAAAAGAATAAAAACGTGTGGAGCGAAAATGCTGAATGAGCAAAATGCATAAAAACGTTACTTGTTTTCACACATTCTACCGTCTTTCACGCATATTTCACGGGAAAAGTACTGCAGGGCTGACTCTCGAGTCAGCCCTGCTAAGTAGTTGCTAAAAAGTTGCTAATTTTTTTGGCAGGCAAATGATCGTTCCTTTATGAAGTAGGCACTGACGTGGTTGTCGAGGCTTTCTTACTTGATTGATTTATTTTTTGAAGAAAAAACAGAGGACTTGACTCCAGCTTGACACGTTGAGCAACGACCTCCAACTTCCAAAATTGACCTCCTCGGTCGACCTCATCCTACGTTCATGAAAACGTCACAGCTTTGACTGAGTCAGCACAAGATGTAAACCTCATAAGTTGCGTGTTCGTCGCACCTGAAGCCAGTGGGGGACGAACAAGGAGTGACGATCTTGTACCACTCGAGTCTCCACCACGAGGCCTTGTTGGACCACGCGGTGCTCAACGGGGGCTCCGGCGGCGACCAGGGCCAAGTCATTTCGCGCCAAATTTATACTTTCTAAACTCGGCCCAGTCAGCAAAAAGAAAAAAAGAAACCGTGATGTTTTCAGCATCTGCAATCATTTTGGGGCCAAAAGGTATAAATTACTTTTTGCACTGCCAAGAAATGTCTGCAACCTTTGCTATTACAGTTTTTCTCAACAACCTACCGAACACGTGCTATTGAGGTGGATCAGCTTGGGCCGGGTTGGGTCAGGTCGGGGTTGGCAGCTGCAGGTACCTGAGCTGCTCTTGTCTTTGGTGACATCACTGGTGAGTTAGCGCCAGGCTGAAAATAAAGGCAAAGAAATTATACACCTTAGCGAGAGTGCCTTATAAATATTTAAATAAGAGCAAGTTCAAAAATTGTGTCCCTCAACTTTTGCCCACGTGTACACATGAGTGTGACAATGTTGACTAGGAAATGGCTCAGGGTAGATTGACTCGAATGAGTGGGTAAAAGAAAAGGCGATGATTCAGAGTCCAGAAGTGCCGAGCAACAACTTGTGATTCGCTTCACTTTGAGCAACGACTCCAGCTGCAACGCGCAGTTCCACAGCTGCTTCCAATGCTCGAACTACGAGCTCAAGGTGTTCGCCTGGGCTCTGGGCTGGGTCACGTCGTGCATCGATCTCGCCAAGGACGTAGAACATAATCACGTCTCGCGCAATTTCCGGAAACTTCACCAAAAACAATCAAGTTTGCACCTCCAACTTTTTCATTCATTCATTATTACATTTTACGAAAAAAAACCCTGCCTAATCACACCAGTGCTTGGTTCACTTAGCTCACGTACACACTGCATACACAAGCTCTGTTCTACAAACGCATACCCGCACATCCATACACACACACACACACACACATCCATACATGCGCATAGCTCTTTACTACAACCCCAAACATGCGCGCACACACATCCATGCACACACCCAAGCTCTTCACTACGCACAAAAGATCTGTGCTACATACATAGAAGCCCTGTAGAACACACGTAGAAGCTCTGCAGAACACATGTAGAAGCCCTGTAGAACACACGTGGAAGCCCTGTAGAACACACCTAGAAGCTCTGCAGAACACACGTAGAAGCTCTGTAGAACACACGTAGAAGCTCTGCAGAACACAAGTAGAAGCCCTGTAGAACACACGTAGAAGCTCTGTAGAACACACGTAGAAGCTCTGTAGAACACACATGGAAGCCCTGTAGAACACATGTAGAAGCCCTGTAGAACACACGTGGAAGCCCTGTAGAACACACCTAGAAGCTCTGCAGAACACACGTAGAAGCTCTGTAGAACACACATAGAAGCTCTGCAGAACACAAGTAGAAGCCCTGTAGAACACACGTGGAAGCCCTGTAGAACACACCTAGAAGCTCTGTAGAACATACGTAGAAGCTCTGCAGAACACACATAGAAGCTCTGTAGAATACACCCACTCAGCGAGCTTCTTACTGCACACATTCGAGCTGCACTGCATACAACAGCTCTGTACCCCACACTCACAGGGACTCTGTGTAACACACACGCAAACTCTACTCTTCGTGCAAACAAACACAAGCTCCGTTCTACAGACACATAAGAAGAAATCATCAGTTGAATCAGAAAAGCCTTTGCTCTGCTACAAAGCTGGATCGTTGTTGCCAATGACAGCCTGGAGATTAGGGTCTTGCTACAACTGAGCTGCCAGTTGGAAGAGAATAGGAGGAAGAAAAGCCCTTAACTTTATGCTGCAGCTTCAGGGAGATGCAGGATGAGAAACCCTGGTACCGGACAAAAAGAAGCACCGTCAGATGTCATGTTTTGTTGAGGGTCAAACTGTATTCCTCTTCTTGAGAGTCATGTCTCAAACCCATGATACACAACTGACCCATAAATATCGTAACTACGGCCTTTGTTTGTACAAACAAACAATGCAATGAATCCTTTCAAGTGCAGACGACCTTGGTTTCGCCACGGTGGCCTTCGACTATGTACGTATGAAGTCGAGCTTCTTCCAGAGGGTGAGGCAGGCAGGTGTTCTGGGACCGGAGTCAAGCAAATTTTCTTATGTAACATCTTACTAGTCAAAATGGTCTCCCTTGATTTGGACAAAGTGTCGAAATCTTTAAAAAAAAAAGACTTGTATCGAGCAACGTGTGTCAGAATTGAAAGCGGCAAACTAACTGAGACACCCTGTGCTCCTTCCATTGCACCATCAGCTTGAAATGTTGAAAACGCGTGGAAATGTTCCAACCGATGAGAGAAACCCCTCATGCTAAGAGACGTGGAGTCGAAGCGTAGCTAGAGACACCCTGTAAATTGGCGTCGTGACAGTCAAGGTCGACATTCCATTAATTCCCTCCTCCCCAACAAAGCGGAAAGGTTAAAGGCCTAAAATGCAAAACTATCGTTCGATCAGAGGCTCCACACACACTCACGAGAGGTCCTGGGGACAGCTCAAATACTTGCACGCGTCCATTTTATCGATGGCTGTATGAAAAGAGGTCGCACCGAGTAATGGCCGTCGATATTGAGACCTTAACAACGATGCTGCTCTTGCCCGTGCCCACTTTCTCCCCCTGCAGGGCCAGGGGGAGCTCGGAAACGGGGCGTTCACCAACTGCATGAAAATAGGCAATTGAGATTTGGGCGCCAGCAAAGGGTTTTTTTTCTGTTTATTGTAAATGGGCTCTCCTTTATTCTTCTAGCACAGTGAGATCTCGATTTAGCGATAACTTCACTGCTTCTTCTCGTCCGACAATGGCCGTCAGTCAGCTGTTGCCGCCATCTGACCAGTCTGCAAAACGACAACGCAGAAATGGAAGTTGTCATCTGGCTGCAGCTCTGTCACCGGCGCAGTCATACAGGGTGTCTCAGAAGTGGGTTAACGCTGCTGCTTCATCAATTCTTTTATGACTGTCTCTCAGACTTTGTAGGGTCTCCTTTTGGGGGTCTTTAGCAACAAACTTGCAGCTTTGATCAGTGAGCTCTGGAATGACTCACATTATAACACACGACTTTCTTAACTTTTGTCTTAACATGACTTCGTGCAGAATAGCTGAGGATAGATTCTGCATTCAGGTAGTTCCTTGCTGGCTGTCAGATCGATCTCTGAAAAATGTAAGCTAATCCCTATTTTTTCCATAAGAGGATCCAAGTGCACTCGTAGGAGTCACTTCAAGAAATCTTGAGTCAGACATTTTGACACAAAGTTGGACTTCAATGTGTTCAATTCGACTTATGTAGCTTTTAAGACTGTGTCTCAACACGCTCAAAGCTTTTGCAGCTGAATAGAAATGTTTAGGTTGTCTTTTTTTTTTTACTTGACCAGAAAAAGTGACTTGAATCATGACCTCTGTATTCACCGTGGGCGGGCGAATATTTATCTTGCCATGAAAAGGACTTGCGGGTCTCTCTGGGTCGGGAGGGACAAAAAATTCGGTAATTCCAGCACTTCCAGCGTAGGGAAATTGGGGGCAGCAAAGAAAACGGAGGAAAAACACCGTGAAACCGAAGTCAGACCTTATGCACTACGAAGTCTTCGGTTAAAGCCCCAAAGAAGCTTTAGGGCCTTTTGGCCTTTAGGAGCACGTCGGAGTTTATTTTTGGCCCGTTTTTTTTTAATTATACACCGGGTGACACAAAGTACGGAGTTTTTCACCCACTTTATTTCATTTTATTGTCCAAGTGGCCACCCTTTTTGGCAACCCTTTTAAGGAGATTGTGTGTTGGTGATCTGATAACGTCCTCTGCAAACATCTTCCATGATCACTTTCAGCTGCTCCATTGCTTCTGGCTGGTCTTTTTTTGTGGCACAGCAGCCGCTAATGAAATGGGCAGGCCTGTCACTTCACAAATATTAAGTCTCTACATTCAGAACAATTTACTTTCGGCTGTGTCAACCATTCTGGCTCTGAGTGGTATTAATGTTGTGCAACATTTGTACCACTGCTCATTTGGCAGACACTTGCCAAGAAGGATGGCAGAAGGAAGTCAGTGAATGGATGAAAAACCTCAACACTTCTTTGTGCGGTTTTTCCTTAATACTTTTTGAGGCCCACTGTGCGGTCCATCACTGTGATGGAGACCAAAGACGATCGAACTTTGTCCCTGTTTGATCGGATCACCAAGGTTGAAAAGTTTTTTTCTTGATCCCCCCCCCCCCGAGGACAACACATCTTGTGCCATTGTGTGTCTGTTCACTTTTGCTGCTTTTTGCCTTAGCATATATTGATCTCTGCCCTCCCTCCAGCCCCTGAAACAAAAGGCTGCTAAGGCTGTGCGACCGCCCGAATGGATGGACTTTTTCGGTTCGGTTACTCAGTCTGCTCATCGATTATTTCTGCTTTCAAACACAGAAAAGAACCTTCGTTTTTACTGTGTTTTTGCTCTGACTGACTCGTGGGTCCATTTCTGGTAACTTCTTGTGAAGAAAACACCCACATTGCAGGCTGTTCCGACTCGCCTGACTGCCAGAGACGACTGCTCATTGTGGCAACTCT
>JAAUXU010136334.1_pt1 | contig 15388 bp, 17 predicted proteins | sample 7278151 | NCBI WGS metagenome assembly JAAUXU01 (sample SAMN14350113, study PRJNA611818) | marine sediment metagenome | isolation source: surface marine sediment (1.8m) | place: French Polynesia: Moorea | collected 2018-08 | reverse complement strand
TATATAATTTATTTTTACTTTATCATTTCCAGTGTTTTTTTTGTTCCATTTCCGTCATAAAATGAGACCGTGTAATATTTTTTTTTGCATTAGGCCTCTCTTGCCCGCCCCACATCCCCCCCCCCCCCCTCTTTTTTAATGCTACCTTCACTTGTGCGGATTCAACCTGGACCTATAAAAAGAGTGAGAAGAAGCGAAGAAACATCCGGATAAAGCTTAGAAATCGTGTGAATATGTAACAAAAAAAAGAAGAAAAGCAGTGCTTTTTTTTTGACGACGTTATCGAAATCAGCCATTGACAACAGTCCCTGGCAACAGTCAGCCCACCTATTTTCTTCGTCAGTGTTTAAGACCCGTTTGAGCGAGCAAATTTGCCTCGTGCTTATTTTGTAGCAGAGGTTTTGCTCCGTTAACCGTTCCTTTCTCCTCGTTTCCGCCTACGTCTGCCTCAAGTTCTCTTCCTTTCCGCTCAAACTTTCATTCATTCATTCATTCATTCTCTGCCCATTTCCTTCCTCTCCCTCTCCATTTTTTCCTCCCCTGTCGACCCAAAAATATTCAGAAGCTTCTTCATTCTTGAAGGACCCGCAGAACAAAATGAGATGACAACGACGCACAGATGTGCGGTGCGAAGTCGTGTGGGTCAAAAAAAATGTCCCCCAACATCCGTATTACACGTGTGAGTCGATAAAATGTCTGGCCCAGTTCTTCCAGCCAGCCCACCAACCTGCCCATGGTGTTCCTCTTCGACCTCGTCCTGTCCTCGCCGTATGCACACTAATATGTGCACACACCTCGACTCGACACTGTGTTCTTGACTGGAAATACTGTGCCCAATTCATTATTATATTTCCCTGCAAGATGGAAGATGTATGCATCGTGCACAGTGTGCCAGACCAGGGACGACTTCAAGTCGGGCGGGGCGGAACAGAACCGCCACAGTCCAAGCATATCCTGTTATAAAATATTGTTGGTTCTCATGAATCGGGTGCGCGAGCTTCCGGTCGACCCTCACGACTCCAACTGCCCCCGATGAAATGCGTACAACTTCATGGGCAAACACATGGACAGAAAATAGAGACCTCACACGAAACTCGAAGCGATTTTCAATTTCAAAACTGTGTCATTTTAACCGTCTTTAAAGAGTTGAACCTAAGACTGATCTGGCTGGAGCTTCTTGCCAGTCATGAAAAACAGCATCGCCTTGAAGTGGAGATTCCAAAGTACCTTTGTATGAACTTGGAAAATTTTAAGTTTTAGAGTTATTTTAAAATCTCGCGGCACTCATTCTTTTTTTTTCCATCACGCAACCTCCCAACACTGCAAGAGCCAGGCCAAATGGCAGAGGTGCAAAAGCGATTATGCGCTCTTCTACTTCTGATTCACACTTCTTGCTGTTGCTGTAGATCTCGTAGCTCTTGTATTGGTCTGTTTGGAAGGGACACGCAGAAAAGTGAACGGTTTCGCGGACGTTTTAAAGTCACTCGTCATCATTGATTTCTTAATGACATATTTTAAAAGAAGGTGGACGAGAATGTGTCGGGATGTTCACTGATCGTGGCTCATGATCGTGTTCAATCGATCATGTTCACACCTTATGGTATGGCAATCCTCCTTATGTGCAGCCCCGGCAGTGAATTAGGCCTGGGATTTGGATTTCACTTGATGTCACGATCACTTCATGCGATGGATCGACCGTGGAGCAGCATAGCATTTCTCGAAGGAAGGTAATTCCTGCACACCCTGTACACCAAGTGGGGCAAACAGGGCAAAAACTGACCAATTTGGAGCTTTTGACCTAACTCGGTCTGGACGGTGAGAAGATCATGGGTGAGGGCGAGGACAAACGTAGCAAGGACTTCTAGGACATAGGTACATAAGAACTTGCTGCCCGACAGCGAGAATCCCGAGGTGATTGTGTTAGCACCGGACTTGACCCTCCAGCAGCTGATTCCACCCCCCACCCCCCCTCCTCCCGACCGTCTTATAAGTCAGCTGACGTTTTGTATGGCCCTTTTTCCGCCTTGGGCGGCCAAAACCGTCCAAAGCACCCCGATTGCTTGTGCTTCTCTTCTTTTACTCTGTTTGCAGATTGTTGTTTGTTTCTCCATCGTTCCACACGGCGACTCGAGGTGCTTTTCAAACAGTTCCAAGCTCGAGCCGAGGTCGAGATTCCGATGAATCATAGGCTTTGAAGCACCTGCATCAGCGAAATAGCTTGATTTGCATGAGTCATTTCTTTGATCGAAACTTTTTCTTGCTTTTACGCCTCATCGCGAGTGTGAAGGCAACGAGTGAGACGAACAGACACTCAAAATATCGTGGCTCAAACGATACCGACGTACATGTTGTGCAGTGCACAAGTACGGCGCTGACACCCACGTGTGCCAACAGACTCTTGCTGCCTCTTAAGTAGTCCAGGTGCGCGCGCGCGTTGTCTGTTAAATGCTCCACTTGCAAAATGTCAAGGCTCTGTCGACAGCAGCAGCACAAGAGGCATAATGGGCAATCCCAGATGAAAAGAACTTCTTCAAAATTGTCCTCGATTTGCCGACCTTGAGCTTCCCACAAAGAGGAAGTCTCGAAATTCGATCTCGGGAGGATTTTTGTGTACCCCGGGACTGTTCTCTCTTTCCCCCTCCGGGATATTTCAGGGCTTAACAGCTTAGAGGAAAGTTGCTTTATCTCTCAATGTTGTGCCAGTCCTGCAAATAATGCATCGTGGCACAAAAATGGGAACCATTTCACGACCTGCGCAGGTCTCGTGGTGTGTCTGCAGGCACTGATACAATGAAAGGTTTCTCCTAGGGGCTGAAATGGCCGGATGGGCACAATCACGAAAGGTGTCATCTTCAGTGAATGTGCGTGCAAGGCAAAAAAGCCCCGGTGTCATGAACGTGAGTGTGACAACGTAACGTAGGATGTTATGCACGTAACATGAAATATGTCATAATGGGTCGTCGGGGTTGCCACAATCCCAGAATTTCCCAGTTGTCACTTATTGGCTTTTGTGTTTCCGAAGGGATGTTAGGCAACAGTGATACTTTTATTGCTGCAACAATAAGCAAGTTGTTCCTTTCTTTCAGCTGCCCCCACTTCCGCAACGAGATTGGCGGCGAGTCCGAGCGACAGGTGGCGCTGACGAGGAGCGGCCGCGGCGGCGGCGGCGGCGGTGGCGGCGGCGGCGGCGGCGGCGGCGGCCGCGGTGGCGTCTCTCAGGATGTCTCGCCCAGCTCTTCCGACTGCCACACGCCAGCTCTGGCCCGCGGCTTCTCCCTCCTGGACTCGGCCGACTCGGCCTGGGCGGGCGGCTTCTGCCCCTACAAACGACCGGCCGCCAACATCATCGAGAGGAGGGATTTGGGCGCCACTTTCTACAAGGATTACTTCTATGGCAAAGGTGGGGGGAGAAGTCAAAATTGGCAATCACTGCAGTGTCGAACTTTTTGCTGAGTCACTGGCGTGATTGCCAGGATGTTTTCGGAGTTCGTTTAGCTGTGATTGATGCAGAATCACTGCCAATCACTGGCAGTCACCCATTTCCAAAACTTTTGTCAGCGCGAGACTCTCACATGATGGCAAAAAATTGCAAAGGTCTTTTTTTATCACTTCCGTTTGATCTTTCTTTATATTTATTTTAGCCTCCTCCTTGGGAGTGGCTATTAGATAAAAGAGGGGGGGCTTTGCAAGTACAGTGAAAATCTTATTTATGTCTTGCCTGAGGAGGAGTCCAAGCTCTTCAGTCATCACCTGTACATTATAACTTGAATGAAGTTGTGAATGTCACTTCACTTGATAACCTTTCTTGAACAATCTCCGCATTCTTCGAGCTTTGCGATCGGACACATCGATCAGGGACGAAGTAGAGTGTTAAGAGTTGGCCTGTCCTGACGTACAGGTTGTCTCAGAAAAGTTGCAGCTCAGCCTATCTTTGGAGTCGGTTATTTCAAGACGTAGAATCTTCAAATCTAGTGAGAGACACTGAAAGTCTTGGCAAAAAATATCTCACACATGTATTTTTTTTACCACCGTGTTTTTAAGTGCATGGTGTCCAACTTCGGCAAGTACAGCATCCTGACCGAATTCACGTCAAGCGTGCTGACATCAGGCTTGCACTTCTAAAATTGTCGCTACGTTTCGACTCACAACCTATAGATAAAAAGTTACGTCAAGAAGTAAAGCGTTAAAATTATATGTTTTGAGACGAAAATGCAAAAAAGCCGTTATAATCATAAGTGGGACGAGCTGTAACTTCCGCCAAGAGCGTTGGGAGCCCTCAAATGATGCTTCATGCAAAATAGTCCAGGAAGTGATGCAGATCTTGTTAAAGTTCTTGAACAAACAACTGGCGGTGACATTTCTTCTCCCATTTTATAGACCTCCTAAACTTGGCCCACAAGGGAAGCTCCATGATGATGACGAAGCCTGTTTTGGCTGACAGAACAAAAAAAAAAGTCAACGTCATCCACGCCGACCCAGGTGTGAGCGGGCGGGGTCATTTAGATGCAGCAGAATGACAAATTTGTCTTTTGCTCCCTTTTCGTCACTCGAAATTGGAGCTGGCAAAGGAGCCCCTGAACAAAAGAAAATGTGGCAAAGAACATGACAAAAGCACCCAAAATTGGTGTTTAAACTGCTCCAGCTGCTTGCTACTTTTCCAATCAGTCCAACTTGTGCATTTTGATCAATTTGCCTTGGCCAGACAAGGTCAGCTTTCCCTTCACTCACTCAAGTTCTGATTGTCCATCCATCCTCAGACTCACATTGAGATGTCAATTCTTCTTCTGCCAGGAAGGAAGAAGTTGTTGTATCAAGTGCATCCAAACAGAGAATGTTGCTACTCGACCAGACAAAAATCTCCATGCACTCAAGACCTGTCTGGCAGAGCATTCTCGGAGCCCAGAAACAGGAATGCTGCGGAGGAATTCAAGGTTGCCTGACGAACGTTCACTCAAAGATCGCTTAAGTCTTCCTGAATGGCACTACCCATTTTTTGGGGGGTAGAGGGAGGCCTGATTTCTTGGAGAGGGCAGCACAATTGGGCGCTATACGACGGGTCTTTCGAGCCACCGAGATTAAAGGTCTTGAGGAATAAAAGTGGTGTGACCTTGAAAGGCCTGTGGACACTTTAAATAACAACGCTGTAGTTGTGTTTTTTGCGCCAAAGCACCTTGAACCAAAGAAAAGCCTAACTCATTACGTGAGAAGGAGCTGCATTGTGGCAGAGAAATGGCTGGGTGGGAAAGTTCCTTGAAAGTCACCCTGAAGTCAGGGAATCAGCCTGAACGAGGCTTTGAGTGATCCAACGTCGGAAAGATTCTTGATGTTGGCGGCATTTTTCTGACTTGGTCACAGAAGGAAAAGCGTTTCACTTGGCAAAACTTTTAGCGTTCTCTAACGTCGACACAGTCAATTCGTGCCTTCCTTCTATTGCTTCTAATTTTAGTAAATGCCATCTTTAAGAACGTCGCAATTACTTAAGTGCAAATGCTAAATGCAGCTCTCAGAAGCGACCCGAACACAGCAGCGTTTGGCCTTCACCCCTCCTGTGGGGCGGAACTAATGCTAAAAGGCTGCAATTTGAGCACACCAATAATGCAGTCTTCCCTTGCTGACAAAATCGAACATCAACTGTATCGGTGGCTCAAACCGGAGGTTCTGCAAGTGCAGCAACCCAGAGACACTTTCTTTCACGTGTTAACCCTTCTACACCCATGGTGTGAAAAAAAAGGCCGGGGCTGCTGAGTGGTGTTATGACACTGGGCCAACTTGGACCAGGACTGCCTCGACGTGGCCTTGATCTTCTTCTGCTTCTTCTTCTTTAGAGCATCAGAACTGGTTCGGTCTGGACGAGCACCTGGGTCCGGTGGCGATCTCGATACGGCGGGAGCGGCTCATCCCGCCCTCCGGCTCCGGGTCTGGTCCCGCGTCCGGTCCCGGCCCCGCGTCCGGCCCCGGCTCGGCCGCCGGTCACACCTCGTTAGGTTACCCCTCCTCCTCCAGCGTCGGTGGAGGAGCCACCCAACCTCTGCACCACCAACTCCACCACCACGCACCGTTGGGATCGTCGGTGTCCTCCGCGGACCACAGCTCCTCCGAAAAGGATCAATTCATTTACAGGATCATGGTCAGGACCAACGAGCTGCTGCCGCTCAGAGGCTGCGTGCTGGAAGAGGTTTGTGTCCTACTACAAATCCGTCAAGATCAGTAGCAACCTCAACGTGTGCTCCATTTAGGCAATTCCATCGCTTAAGGCTGAGAAGATCAAGTCCATGCCCACCAAGGAGGTCCTGGAGTTTGTCTGTCCAGAGATTCAGCTGTCTAGGTAAAGCTTGTGCATTGTCATTAATAACTAGAGAACGGGAAACTGGGGGGTTGGCGCGTCCTTTCCTATGCGTCTTATGCAATTTTGGGCACTGACTATGAGAACGACCTTAACTTTTTCAGACAATGTTAAAGGCAGCAAGATCTATGAGGCATGTATTTGTTGTGCTCTGTCCTAAAAACATGGTTAAAAATATGACCTCTGCGGTTTCCCCTAGTCATTTGACGACCTGGCAGACTAATGCGGCCAGTCCCTCCACAAACAAACAAACACATAGGGAGTGGAATCCAAGAGTCACTTCTTGTGCCACTTCATGAGCCGATGGGTAATTGTCTCAACAACGTTTTTCTTTGCTTTTCTTTTTCTACCCGCCAGAGGTCGTCAAAGGTCGCCCGAGCATCTTCACGCTCTTGAGCTGAGGTCGTGCGTCATAGATGGAGAAGGGAACTGTTTCTGCACGTGTGCACGCAGTTTCAAGCCACCTAACGCATTATGCATAAACAGTTAAGCCCGAAATTATTCACACACCTCAAAAGTTCTGATATGACCTTGAGGCAGGTGCCCTTTCATAAGTGACTGAAGCAAACAGTTGTTGATTTTTTACACCTACGTCTGTGTCTCATTTCTTAAAGAACTCTGAGACATTACGTAGTATTTACCTATTCAAAACTATTGGCACCTCTTCAGGAAACATTATAACAATGTTTGATTCCAAGTAGTTCAAACACTTTTCTCAATATATATTCAGTACAAAACATTCAATAGAGATTTGTCTGACTTATGTTCTGAGATAAGGCGAACAAAGAAAGTTTGTCACCAAACTGACCAGGGAACGCAGCTTGGACATTGTCACTCCGAGAGACAACAAACCTGGGCTTCTGTCCAAGGCCATGGGCAACTCCAGGACTTGAGTGAGCCTCGGGGAGTTGTATCAAGGTCAATTTAACAAAAGAGTTCTGCACAAAAACAGTCTAGATACAAACAAAGACTGGTGTTCATGGTGTGCTCATGCCCACTTTATAGTGCTTGCCATGAAAAACTGCAGGCAGATGTTTTTCAGAGTATTTTTGCACTGAAACCAAAACTGTACACGACAAATTTCATTCTCTTTTTAAGCAACTGCTTGAGTGGGTTAAAAAGCTATACTAAAAGAGGGGCTGCTAATGTTTGAGGAGAAACTGTATGATGTTATTACACAAAAGTATGCATTGATGAGGATAGAAACGAGAGTTAAGAAGGGACGAAGGATTTTTCTTTTCTTGCTCTTTGTTCTCCCAGTTCGAGTGTGTCAAGCCAGACACCAAAAGTGCTTGAAGATTTTGATCAGGAAGTGAATGACGGCACAATGAGCTGTGGAGCTGTAACCGGGTCAGGGAAGGGGGGAAAGATCGTGAGGTGAATGAATTTCACCTCGTGTCAATTTGTACACAGAACAAAAATACACCAAAAGAGAAAAGGGCAAGACAACGTCTTTAACTAGAGATTTTTTTTCCAGTCTTCATCTTGGCATCCAATCTGGTCCGTGTGAGGACGAGCTCGTCCGTCTGGACGAGGCCTACGTGGAAAGGAAGTACAGGGTGAGTCAGCAGTCGACCGTTGGCCAACAGGCCATTTGATATTATTGGTGCCTACCGTGTACATGAAGGAGTGCGCACGTAAGGAAGTCCCTCCGTCCGCAGGGTTTGCGATGGGACTGGTGAGGGAATCATCCCCTAAACCCACTTCTGTCAACAATGAACAAGAAAGTTTTCTCACTTAAAGTGACACAGTAGAAAATGGTCATTTCGGAACACGAAATAACCCACTTGTCAACCCAGTGCGCCCACGGGGGGGTGGGAGGTTACGTCGTGAAGTGGTTGACCCAGTGAGGGTCAGTCATGGCTACTAAAAAGCCGCCGGTCGTTGAAGACTGTTCTATGTATTACTTTTCTTCAGGTTGGCCTCATGTATTGTCGTGAAGGCCAACAGACCGAAGAGGAGATGTACAACAACGAGGACGGCGGACCCGCGTTCAACGAGTTCCTCGACCTCATCGGCAAGAAGGTCAGGCTCAAGGGCTTCAACAAGTACAAAGCGGGATTGTGTAATAAGAGTAAGTGAAACCAAGAAAAAATGCACGAAATGGGATGCTTCACCAAGACCCTCTCCACGCAGACGACTCCACCGGCCTCTTCTCCGTGTATACGGAGCACGAGGGGAACGAGATCATGTTCCACGTGTCCACGTTGCTGCCGTTTACGCCCAACAGCAAGCAACAACTGCCGAGGAAGAGATACATAGGAAACGACATCGTCACTGTTGTTTTCCAGGTGTGGCAGAGAAACAAAAAATGGACTTTCTCCTCTAAAATTTTGACCTTTTTTGTTTTGTTTCTTCCCCAGGATCCGGGTGCTCTTCCCTTCATCCCTAACCTGAAGTCCCAGTACCAGCATGTGTTCATTGTCGTCAGGGCGCACAATCCCTGCACTGACAACACGCAGTACAGGTAAAAAGTCAGCAAGATCTCTCTGCACAGGAAGACAACAAAAAATCTTAATCGTCCTTTGTTAGCAGGCCTTTTTTTATGGCAATGCCTGTGAAGCTACTGGAGAATGTTCCCATGAAGATTTTGGGAAAAGACAGATGGGCTTAGAGACGAAGCGGTTTTCTCTGCTTCTGTCATTTACTTAAGGAAAAAATCTTGCTCTCTTCGTTCTTCGTCCCCGTGAAGGAGGACTGCGCCTTGTGGGCGGCGGCGCGCAGCGTCCCCGATACACAGTAGTGGTGACTCGAGTCCAGGAGGGCCGAGTCATTTGGGACGGTCTCGAGATTGCTTTTCTAAGGACTTTTTGTGTGAATGGAGGCCTCTAAAGTAGGCCTACGCAGCCTGTTAAGGTCTCGAGGAAAAGTCGGATGGTGGGGAAAGTCTAATACGTATGAGTAAGCAGCAGAATCGAGTGTTGCATCGGCTCGCTCGTAAAGGGTCGGCTCCTCTCATGTAATAATGCCGTGTGGGTGCGGCCCCGGGCCCGTACAACGTGATCACGACCAGGCTTTAACCCACCCCATGCTGTCAACAATGAGTTAAAGCAAAGATGAAGTCTTCAGGGACTTCAATACTCAAGTTTCATCCTTTTTCAGTGTTGCCGTGAGTCGGTCCAAATCGGTACCGATGTTCGGGCCGCCGCTTCCGCCCGGCGGCCGCTTCGCCAAGTCGTCCGCCTTCGCCGAGTTTTTGCTCACCAAAATCATTAACGGCGGACACGCTACTCTGAGGTCGAACAAGTTCGTCTCTATGGCGGTCAGGACACGGCAGGAGCTCCTCAAGGACCTGGCGACGAACTACGTCACGCAGACCACGCTGGAGAGCGGATCCAAATTCAGTGAGTCAACGACAAAACTTAGGGAACCAGACAGAAGCAGCATTTCTGCCCAATGTGCAACTGAAGCAGTTTTTGAAGCAACTTTAAAGTAACGCAGACAAAAGTGCTACATGTTCTGGGGCAGTACGAGAGAGACGTGGAGAAGAAACTGACGGTAACAATATTTCGATCCAAAGGTTTGTTCGGGAAGAAGAAGGACAAGTTGCGCCCTCGCTTCTCTCCTGACACGTCTCACTTGCGCGGGGCCCTCTCTTGGAGGATCGTGGTCGAGGACTGCGGGAACGCTTCTGGGATCACCCCGGAGATCGAGGCCTTCCTGGCCATCTCACCGGACTCGCTCATCGTCGTCCAGGACAACTCACATCATGACGTCATCTTCGTCACCGCAACCAAGGCCGTCATCGGCTGGACAAACACGCAGACGTCGATCAGGATCTACTTCCACCAAGGCGAGGCCTTGATCGTCCACTCCAAAGATCCCGACTCGGACGACATGTCCGAGATCAGCCAGAGGCTGAAGTCCGTGTCTGAGGGAGCCGCCACACAGGAGTTCAGTTTGCGCAGGAATCATCTGGGCCAGCTGGGCTTCCACGTCCAGCACGACGGACTAGTCACGGAGGTCGAGAACTTTGGATACGCGTGGCAGACAGGACTCAGGCAAGGCAGCAGGCTCGTTGAGGTGAGATGTGCCCAGAATCTATGCAATATAATAAAGAATAATTACACCGCGTTTACTCTAATAATCTGCCATAGCAGATTGATTCAGAAGAGAGGGCTGTCGAGGTCTGAAAAGGCCCGTTATAAGCAACAAGGAAGTTAGCTTAGTTGCTTGTAACTGCATCTTAAGCCCTGTTCGAAGTACTTATAATTCTTGTAACTACATATAGTCTGTCTACGATGGGAATTCTTGAAGGCCTTAACAGAGCTTGTCTCTTTGTTTAGATCAACAAGCACCCAGTGACAGGTCTGTCGCACGAGCAGATGGTGGAGTTGTTGAAGACGTCGATGACCGTGACTGTGACGGTGATCCCGCCACACCCGGACGGTTCCCCCCGCCGAGGGTGCCATCTCCCGCATTGCAACTACGCTTTCGGGGCGCCCACCTCGGTCGGAGATTACGACAACGTCGTCGGCAACAGCAGTGTGGCTAGTGGGCAGCAACCGACGACCTCTACCAGGCGGGCACAGTTCTTCGAGTCGGAGCAGCAGAGGTGGTACGAGTTCAGTGAGCCCAGCAAGTCCGACCAAGAGAACAACAACTCACCGCCTCCGCCGCTGCCGAACAGAGCATTGCAACAGCAACAGCAGCAGCAACAGTCGGTGTATCAACATCCGCCTCCTCCTAGGTGAGGCGTCCAGCGGCCTTCACCAGCCCTTGATGGATTTTTTGGATCTTTTTTTCCCCCAAAGAACCATTTTTTGCACTGATTTATTCCATGCCAGGACCAAGAAGAACAACAACTTGTACGTGGACGGGAAGGCCTCGGTGAAGGTCGTCGCCTCTGAGGACCCACGAGTGGAGGAGCGACGCTCGACCGATGCCAAAGTCACTTATCTGACCGAGTTCGAGCTGTCGCAGCCGACGAGGCAGTTCTTGCAGCACGAGAGGCTCCAGGCGCTCAAGGCCTACGATAACGACGACTCCGGCTCCAACTCAGACCGCTCGCCCAGGAGGAGGAGAAGCGAGGAGGACGAGCTCTCAGGCAGTGAATAGACTAAAATAGATAATTTTGCTACCAGTACCTATGTCAGGACCCAGACTACCCATACCTTTATAAAAGGCAGGACTGCAATGGGTTATTCGTTTCCATGCTTATAACCTGGGATGGAATGCATTTATTCCATATTTATAGACTTATAGCCAACTTATTCAGTCAAGATGGGCTAGTTTTGAAGTTTGAGGACTCATGTTAATGCGTCTTTAGGCAGCCTTTCTCCGCAACGGACCCGGCGTCAAGGACCTGGAACTTCCGGAAATGTTGCCAAGCAGCAGCAGCAGCAGCAGCCACAACATTCGTCGTCTTCCTCGAACTCATCGCCGAGGAACCAGGTACAAAAGCCTAAAGTTTGCCAGGTAAGCCAAAGCTTGCACAATCTGTCCCTCAGAGCCCTCGTCCGTCGACTGAGCCTGGAGTGGCCAAGAAGCGAAGCGTCGTGACCAGGTCGGCCAACCGGAACTCCACCACCCTCCAGGAAGACCTCATGAAACTCATCAGCCCGGAGTACGAAGAGCAGCACCATACTCATCATCCACAAAAGGTAAGAAGCTAAGTCTAAGCTAAGCTTAGACGATTGACAACTTCGCACACGGTCTGACAAGTAACTCTTTCAGTCTTCGGCAAACGTTCACACCACGTCGGTGTCCATCGGTGGTCGTAGCAACAACAACAATAACAACGACCTGAGTCTGCTCAAGTCCCGATCTCGCGAGAACCTCGCCCGCGCCTCTTCCAACGTCGACAACATCTCGGCTGAGGTCAGCTTTCACACAGCGAGGCCGGCCAACGTCCTCTCCTCGTCGTCTACCGCGTCAAGCCCCTCAGTGGGGAGCGCAAACGTCAGGTACGCGAACTCACCCGGTTGTTGTTGCACTGCCCAAGAGTGGTCGTCCCTGTCTGGCAGAGACGACCCTCCGGGTCTGGCCTGTCGGATGCAAGTCGTTCACCCCATTTCACGCCCCTGCCCCCACCCCAAGTCAAGGGCAAGTCGCAGGACAAAGGCTGCAACCTCCTTGATGTCGTGTAGCACGTGGCCGACTTCACGTATTTGATGTTGTCAATGATGGGCATGCTCTCCCCATCCACCCACCCCGAACAATACTCGACCACAAGAATATCAATCGTTTTGTTTCTGCTTGCTTAGAGCTGGTCCCATTGGTGGTGGTAGTGGCGGCAACGGCAGTCCTCCCCGCAAGATCCTGCCTTCTACCCCTCAGCAGCAACAGCAACAGCAACAGCAGCAGCAGCAACAACAACAACAACTGCTACTACTACTACAAAAAAAGCAGCAACAGCAGCTTCCTCTTCCCGACGACCGCCAGATGGACTGGACGGCCCTGGTGGACACGGCCACAAAAGCAATAGGTGGAAGCAACGGTGCTGGCGGCAACGTCTCGCCCGCAAGCGGCAGCAGGCGGAAAAATTCCTCTACAGTCCTGCTGAATAACACGGACGAGAAGGAGCAGCTGGCGGCGGCCAGAGCAGCCATCAGGGCCAGGAGAAGCGAGCAGCAAAGGTGCGATATGGGCCACAGGCTGTTGGTGCCAATTTTTAGCTGCTGGCAACTAGAGAAAAATGGGTGTATTCCTCCTCTTTTTTACTTTAGTACCCTGGTCCAGAACGGCCACGAGGCCGATGCCGAATCCGAGGCGAGCGTAGAGACGAACATCAACAACAGCGAGGACGACCCCAAGGACCACGTGTCCAGACTTCTGGACCGCATCAGCAGACTCGAGTCGCAGAAGTCCCACCTCGAGGACGAGGTCTCGTCTCTGAGGGAGGAGAACCTGAGGCTGCAGGAGGAGTCTCAAGCGGCATCGCAGCAGCTCAAGAGGTTCACCGAGTGGTTCTTTCAGACCATAGACAAAAGTGCTTAGTGCTGGTGAAAAGGCTCAAAAGTGTAGCATTGGTTTTCATTTAAATGAACTGTCCAACACCTCCAGGCGAGGTCCGGAAAAAGGCAACTGTGACGATCCCAAGGATCGTGTGTCCAAGACTTCTGGACGACGTCTCATTGAGGAAGATCCTCAGCACGAGTCACAAGCTCACAAAGTTCACTGACTTGCTCTTCCGCACCACAGACAAGAAAGAAAGATATGTATATTTATGAAGAGAAATTGAGCAGTTTCATGAAGAGAAAAATTTTTCAAAGACCTCCTGACGTCTCAGATTCATCTCATGGGAACAAAATGTAACTCATGAGGCCTTACTTTTATACTGTAAATGAAAAGAATATTTCTATAAAGCTTTGTACAATAATACTTCATAATGTTTAAGTCCATTTTCAGGCTTTCCTTACGTGCACATGAACTGTTGGAAACGTATTGCCAAAGATATTAATTGCTACCTTGTCTATTGTATTTTGGTACAGAATAAATTAAGAAAAACTAGCGACCGTCTTAAAGCATCCAGTCTGCTGAGGTATTCTTGTGTATATATATTTTATCCTGTAACTATTAATAACGCCTTAAACGCATATGTACACATCTAATGGCCGAGAAGAAGGCCTACATTGAGGCTCATTCAGCAGGCCTTGGAAGACTTTTGTGACTTGGTGTTGTCTCAAGAGCTATTTACAGGGTTGAATATTGCATTTGTACACACATCAGTACTGGGTGGAGAGGAAAAATCCGGGAAAACAGCGCATTTGCAACTTTAACAGTGGAACAACAAGTACTGTATTTACATTCGAGGTACAGGATAAAGGGGAAGGCGGAGTGCAACAGTTTGCTTCGTCCCCCCTCAGTGTTTGCATTTTGCCTTTGCCACCCTGTATTTTTAAAAGCTTGAAAGCCATCGGACATGCGCTCACTCTCGGGAAATCAGGGGAAACGGAAGACGCTGAAAATGAGCTGTGAATCTCGCAACCTCTTTTTTTGGTTTTGTTTCGTTTTTTGTTTTTTTATGTTTTTTCTTCCTTTCCATTGCCAGATTCCATTCTTCGAGATTTCTTTCCTCATTTCGGGAACCTGCTTTTTCTTAGCTTTTTGGGTGAATTAACCATGAAACTATTCTTGCTACAACACACTTAACAACACAAGAGAGATGTCGGATGATGCAGCTGATTTAAAGGTCGTGGCCCAGCCTCTCCATCTCCGCGAGCATGAAGTCGATGTCAGACTCCTGCACTGCCTGATTTGAGATGATGCTACGGAAGAAGTTGGGGTACATCCCCAGCGGCTGGTAGCTGATCATGATGCTGCCGGTGTTCATCATGCGACCCTTCAATTTGGCAGTCACCTAAATAAGACATTTTTTGAATAAATGACCAACAACAAGAATAAGTCTTAGATAGGGTTGAGCTTAACTTCTCGACCTATTCAGCCTTGACTTATCACAATTGCTTACACACATATCGTGCATACATCCATCGAAGTTGTACAATTTAACTTGCTCTTAACTTTCGTAGGGTAGCTGTGAATCAACACAACACGGGATTAACTCGAGCAGTGAGGCAATCGCTACCATGAAGGTGTGGTCCGAGTTGTCCGTGGACTCTGCGTAGCAACCCTGGCCATTAGTGTTGCAAAAAAATATTACTCCTGCCATCTGAAAATAAGTGAGCCATTTGGCACTAAGTAAGCACTAAGTTGCCTAAGTAACTCCTTGCAAGCTGTTTGGCTGAAATGATTTCTGGTGTCGAGTATATGATCACAGTATCAGAAATGTTTGAGGTCGTGAAGTTAGGAGCCAACAAAGTTGTTGATTTAAAGGTGAGATCAAAATCACACCAGATGTGACCACAACACTTCAGTTCATGTACTGAAATTGAAGGATTTGGGTCCAGGAATATATCGAAGCCACACCTGTCAAACAAAATGTGTTTTGAGACCTTGCATGTCCTGCTGCAAAGAGATCAAGATGGTCAATCGGTGCAGTTCTAGGGCGATAATCAATACTCCAGAGTTAGTCATCTTAGCCAGTCATGGTCCTATGGGGCAGATTTCCTACTACATTTGTCCAACTACATTCCTAAAGACGTC
>JAAUXU010148808.1_pt1 | contig 15392 bp, 15 predicted proteins | sample 7278151 | NCBI WGS metagenome assembly JAAUXU01 (sample SAMN14350113, study PRJNA611818) | marine sediment metagenome | isolation source: surface marine sediment (1.8m) | place: French Polynesia: Moorea | collected 2018-08 | reverse complement strand
GAAGATGCCTGGCGTGGCGAGTCCACCAGTATGCTTAACTTATTCTGCCCTCCTTTCCAAAGCCTTGCCAGTGCGGTTCACTTTTGTGAACCTGACAAGACACAAGACCATAGAGGTTTGGAGGATTTCTACTAAGCCAGAGGCCATGTATGGAGTCGAGGCATTCTGTGGCAAGTGCTGGGCACTCGCATGCAAGGTGTATGAACTCCTCACGTCCCTCTCCACAGAGAAGTTACCTGCTATATGATGATGATAGTTTAGGTAGTTATGGCCAGTAAGGGCCTGCAAAACAGTACTGAGAGTGAGACGATCCAGGCGGGCCGTGGCATCGCCTAAGCTGCCTGGGTTGTCTATCCAGTATTTTGTTTGATGACAGGTAGTAAGGTGCTTCCAGCGTTCCCTCCACTTTTCATGGAAGAGGTCCTGGATAGCTCTCTTATTTGAATTTATGCAGTCCCCCATGTCCCTGTTTCAGAAGCTGATTGCTCCAGAAGAGGTGGCCTCTAAGGCAGCCGCACCCAATGCCATCCCATCTGTCCTGGTTCCAACCCCGGATCCTGTACACCGCCCGAGCCACCACACACTGTGTGTGCAGGTCAAGAGGCATAACACCCAAGATCGCCTCCAGACCAGCAGTGGGAGTGGAGCGTTGCACATGGGCCATGGCCAGCAAGCCCAGCCTTTGCACTTTATCAAGATGTTTTTTATGGTTTGCAGCCTTGCCCACCCAGACCATGGCCCCATATGTGATTTTTGAAAGGACTATACCTGTGAGAACCCCTCTCGTAAGATACAGGCTGGGGCCCCACAGCTGCCCCACTGAGGTTTTAAAGCAATATAAAAGTCTGGTTGCTTTTTTCACTTTTTCTCTGATGTGTGGACCAAAGGTAAGTTTGCTATCTAGCAAGATACCCAGGTACGTCACCGTGCAAGAGTAACTAAGGTCTCTGTTAGCCATGCGTAAGCATGGGAGACCAAGTATATTCAGTCTTTTGTGAGTAAAGACAGCTACTTCTGTTTTGTCAGCCCCAAACTCAAGGCCATTTTCATGTCCAAAGTTTAGGGCCTTGGAAATGGCCTCTTGCCCCCATTCAATGAGGGTGTATATATCAGGGCCTCTGAGTACAATAGCTGCATCATCAGTGAAGCCCTTGATGTGGGCTGGCCCAGCCAATTTAACTCTTCCTTTAGTGTCTTCATCTGTATCATATTTCTGATTGATCATCACTTCCAAAATAAAGTCTCAACACAAAGTCATGTATTGGATACAGACTCACTTTGTCTCCCTGTCCTCATACGAATCTTTACAATAACTTTTAGTCTAACTCTTAGCCTGCTTTGAAGTGAGTGAGAAGCTTCTACTTCCTCTGTTGAGAAGACAAAATATGAAGGGTGTTCAGCATAAATGAGACCACGCTTTGTATCAATGTATATGATAACTCCTAGCTGTGACTTTTTTGTAAATTGTCTGTAAACCCTTCCATGCAACTCGCATTTTTCAACTGATCTTGGACTTGATCCAAGCCACAAGCACTTAAAGAGAGCTTTGGTCCACTTTTTGAAAAATACACTATTTTGAGAGAAGTCTTCATAGAGAATGGAAGCTACCAATTCTTGGGTGGCGCAAAATGATTGTCTTGCACCATTACTTGATCCTGGCTGACAATGTTGCTCACCGGCTTTGATGTTTCCCCTAATCATGATTTCGTGCTCGTTATGAACTCAATCTGTCCTACACAAAAGTCAAAGCTTATTGTTTAACGTTACTATGCTTGTCTATTTTCTTTGCAGGGCTGGCCGGAACAAAAAGAAGAGACAACAGGGATCTCCAGGGAATAATGCCATCAAGTTGTGCATGCCCCTTTTTGCATTACATTCAGCGCAACCTTAATTCAAGAGTTCATTGATAGGCATGGAAGTCGATGGTGACCACTGGTGAAGATCACATTTGCTAAGGTGAAAGGACAGCAGTGACCTAATCTTATGTTTCCACTTCATCCTATCTCGAAAAAAGTCACCTTATGTAAAGGGGAGGGTTTTTCCTCATGGACGTCAGGTGGAACACCTGGGGTGAGTCAAGTCCTCTCTGTCTGAAGCAGCAACTTCAAGGGCTATCCAAAAGATTGACTGTTCTTTGCAGGGTGCTGATATTACTGTCAACATTTGGTTTTGTCAACTTTGTCAGTGATTTAGAGAAATACAAATTGAAGTGAAAGCAGAGTACAGTGATTAGTATCACGTGAATGATAATTTTCACGGTTAATAATGTTTATGGCTTTTGCAAATGGAAGTTAAGGGTATTAGACTTCCTTAATTTTTCAGTTGCGCATGCGGTTACCATTGGTGAGAGGTAACAGTTCAAGAGCACTTTCTATTCTTAGATTCAAGACACAGTCAGTCAGACCTAGACAAGTACTATGTTCAAAGATCATTCATCACCCTGTACAATTTCATTCTCCCGGGTTTCCCTTTCATCAACTTCTTCAGGAGCATCAACAGTCTTTGAACTGACCCAGATCTTGTCAACTTATTGTTCAGCATTCTCCTCTGGGGGGCCACTGGTTTCATACAAGTCACCTTGACGGTGTTTACTACTAGAAGCAGTTGCTATTTTCACATTCTTTCACATCCTGCGGTTATTACTGCAGAGCGTTTCAATTCAAGAACTAAACCTTTTTAAACTACCACACCTTCACGCGTCAATTCGTGCAGGTGTGATAGTTTAAAAAGGTTTAGTTCTGAAAAAATTTTGTTCTGATTTAGTGGGAAGTTGGTCCTGAACATGCTATGCTTACGTTCTTCGTTAGGCAGTTTTGACTTTAGTTTGACGTTAGAAGGATGTGAAGTAACATGTGTCTGTTAGAGAGACCAGGATTGCACAGAAAAGCCCTCAAACCATGATATGTCCCAGACAGAGACACAGACCAGGATCAGGACAAACAGGGTCTGACTGGAGTTATTTTAAGACTACTCAATGACTTGAAACCAACACAGAGGACTTAGTATAACACACATACTTTATTCTTTTACTTGGAGGGGACACAAGCAAGTTATCTTACAAGAGTTAGAGCAATTAGATCCAGCAAATTGTACCTAGCCATACTGCAACTGAAAAGGGGTGGTTTCCCTCAACTCAACTAATCAGTGCAGGACGAAAAAGAGGTTTCAGATGGAAAAGTATGCCTGAAAGGATGGCTTGGCAAGCCTTTGCCATGATCCAGAAGCAGCTGGTTCAGTAGGAGGGAGGCCTGAGGAGTAGGTAGGTCCACTGAAGAGGGGCAGGCCTAGGGAAGGAGGAGCACCTAGGGCTTGGAGCACTGGCACTGTATCACTGGCACTGGAGCACAGGAACTAGGAGCAAGCCAACTTCAACCTGAAGGGAGTAGCCCTTCCAAGCTTCAGTGGATAAATGCTGAGGATTTGCTGCAAATTCTCCCCTTTTTGTACCCCTTCCCCACTAAATAGAGGCTGTGACCAGCCATGCTAACCCACTTATAGCTTAAGCTTCCCTGCATCTCTAATGTTCTTCCCTGTGGCCTTTACTGCAAAGCAGCTGCAGGCCTCTTTGCCCCTTCTTCTGTGAATTTCCCTCCACAACAAACCCTCATAAAGGGACAACAGAAGACACTGGTCAGACATAGGAAGGAGCAGAAAAAGAGACAGAAAGAGGAGACAGAAAAGACAGCGACATAAACGATCCAGTAAGTCAAACTTGACCACAACATGAAACAAGGCAAGATCTTGCAAGGGACAAGAAACACCTAAAGGCAGTATTTAGATTTGCAAATGGAGTTCCTTCACAAAAGCAGACTCGAATAAATTATTTGTTCGCCCTGCTTTTTTGTCGCCACTGCATTCTCATGGCATGCTAAGTTTTTTGAAAGACGTCTGTAACGTATTGATGTGCAACAAAATGAACATTCAGGGTGCACCCAAATGGCAGTTTGTGCACCTAAATGACGGACTGCATCAGAGATTAACCGAACCAAAATGTCAGTATCGGCAATGCCATTGAAACCGTACACTGGGCCACCATATTGCCTCCAGTCCATTCAAGCATGTCATGATACCTGTTCCAATAATTGTTGGAGCGGGTATATATGTTGGAGAGATGTACAGTGTGAATTCATACACCCCTCTAAAGATCTTACGAGTCGTGACGAGATGTCGTGGTCAGGGTTGACACCCTACCAACATGGTTGTTTTTTTTTTAAAAAAAAAAGAAGAAAAAGGGAGTCAACAGTTAAATGTCGCTTTATTCAGCCTCAATACCGCCTCTGACAGTTCTAAATACTCTGTCATGTAAGCAGGAAAACAGCACCATTGCAATATGTAGATATAGATTTTTATGCGTGTCACTAGATGATACCACTCATGTATGTAAGCTTTCTCTTATGCTTTCTATCCTTCAACAAAATAATGTACACTGTTGTTGCCGCAGTCAGTGTGGCTCGCGTCACCATCCATGTTTCTGCAGTCGTCAGAATTGCCAATGCTGCTGTTGCTGCTTTGCACGGTGCCCATGACAATGGCACTGATGGTGTCTCAGCAGGCGCATCAGGCCGTCGTGTCAACAGTCCATTCATCCAAAACGTGAGTGAACAGGTCTGCTGCTTTTTGAAGAACAAAGTACATTCTGGCCTGTTTTGGTGCCTACTTCAAAAACATTTCGCCCAAATGTTCACCTGAAATGTCGACCTCTACTGATGGTTCAAGCTCATGACAAGCACGCAGCCACACTGCTGTGCGTGGATGCGAGGACGTCCAAATTAGACGGAGCTGATGGCAACGATTGCGCTCCAACCTTAACACGTGCGTCTCTTTACTCCATTTCCTGTCAATAAAGCTGTCCAAAGGTATCAGAGTATTCGTCCTTGCTGTTCTCGTGGCACTTGGAGTTGCGTCTCTCTCCCCTCGAGGTCGCATGCAAATCGTCACTTCGCAGTATCGAAACATGACGAAAATAGATCCCTTCCCCGGACTAGGCCTGGGCCTGAGACTCTTTTGCCCGGTCGGGTCGAACTGATTCGAGCCCGGCCCAACGTGTCAGAGAGGCTCTTTCGATCGAGTGACCGACGTGGTCACAGCATCAGGAGCATCCGCTACGTCCCCCCCCTCTCTACCCTGGTGAATCAGGATGCTGCTGAACTTGTGTCACTGCCAGAATTGCTTTTGCTGTGTGCCATTGATTGGAACGACCCCTTGCGAGCCTTTGAGGGGGAGAAAAACCCAGGCTGATACAGACCCGATGCCAGCCAGCCTGAGGTGGGCTGGGCCCATGCCCACCCCTAGTGCAGACAACAAGACTGATACTTTTCTTAAGACCTTCTTTTTGCCGAACAACATTATTCCAACGCCACCTCTAGATCCACTCGAGGAAAAAAAAAGTCCACCTTCATTGTAGCTGCTACGAGAAGTTCGGATTTTTGGTGCCATAACGACCAGGCCGAGCTTTTGTTTCTCTCTTGTTTTTCTTGTGGATGAATTGCGTGTACTTCTGGATCCATCGATCAAGCGAGGGTCGTCGCGTACACGTGTGGCATGGGGGAGGCCCAGGGCAGGATCACGGCGCAGCAGCTGAACAGTCGCAGCCGCCCCCGAAGGACCCCGACAACCAGGAAGGTGATATTCCCCAGAGGGGAAAACGAGCGACGCGTGTGTCTGAACGGGACCTCTTTTTGGGACGAAAAAATCCTGCAGAGAGACGATGAAACTTCCCCACGAGTGCAGCAGCAGCAACGACAAACCAAGTGGATAAACATTATGACGTTTTTGGTCTCAACTTCACTGTCCAGCGCTGAAATAAAGACTTATTTCTGGCGTTGCGGCACACTCACAGGGTGGGCAATAGATAGGTATCTCTATGTAGTAACCCACAACTTCACTATGTTGTGGAGCATGATTTGAATGTAAAGGAGAGGTTGATGGCATATGATTGAGGCAGTTGCGCTTTTAAAGTTTCTAAATATTGCACATGATCCCACCTAAAGCCACGCAGATGCGCTGGAATCACTTGGACCAAGCATTGTGAGTGTCACTTTTCACGCCTGCCCAAGACTTATTGGTGGGGGGGGGCGACAGCAAATTGCATAGGTCAATGGCCACAAGTCCAAAGCCCTGGACTGCACTTCACTCCCTGCAGGTCCAGCTCACTTGGGAGTGTAGGTAGAAATCTTATTTCATGTTGATGACACCCTCAGTCTGTCAGCTCGTTTCATGTAAAAGAAAGAAACTATTTTTTGAAACTATTGAAAGTAACAACATCATGCGCCATTGGGGATTCGAACCCAACACTTCTGGCATTTTAGAAATGAAGTCCTGTTTTTTTATAGCCACAAGCTTTCAGCAGTACTTTCCAGTCCCTGCTGTCAGTTGCTTGCTACTAGACTGCTAATCATTGGAGAAACAACCTGTCTCAGGCGACTCAATCATCGGAGGCTCAAGGATGACCTTGACAATCTCCCTGATCACCTGTTTCACATGCTACCATGTCCTATGGGACATTCTTTGACTCTCTAGAATGCTGTTGGAGTTGTGTGGGAGGGTGTTCCACACACATCTATCATGCTCTTCTCAGCAACTTTCTTACTCCACAAAGGGTAGAAGTATTGATTGGCTTTTCTATCCCATACTTTGCTCTAGCAAGAAAAAAACCACCATGAGCTTTTTGAGAAAGCAGTCGACGGACGCCAGCTCCCCAGGCAAGGCGGAGGGGGATTTCACCAGTGTTGCCTCTGCAGACCTTTAAATAATTGACTAATTGACTAGGCCTGGACTCAGTCTGCGCGTGTAGCAAAGGCTGCTGCTGCTGTCTATACCTGCGTGACCTTTGAGCCATGGTAGAACAAACACACTTGTCTGAGTCACACAAGAAGTCTCCGGAGTGACATTTGGACTCGAGGCTGGCCAAGGAGTCGACGTCCAGTGACTCACGTGCGAGACTGCTGAACCGCGTGGACAGAGAGCATTTGCAGGTACAGTGACGAAGGTGTGAATGATCAGAGATCGGAGCAGCGCCTTTATAAATCAGGCAAAAGTGTTGCATCCCGCACTAAGTTCATTCATCCCCTAACCAGCTCAAGTGAGTGAAACCCAAGAGTTGACCAGACTTATAAGGCTTGACCAATACTTGTAACCTCTTTCTGCGCTCTATATTTGTCACCAGATTCCTTTTGAAGACACTCAAGTCCAATGAAATGAAGAACTGATCAGTCTCCTTTGATCAGCCCTTTAGGTGTTTTACAAGGGACATTGGGTCAACACTTTAAATTAGACCTGCTCATTCACTTTCCAGATGCTAACTGCAGTCCAATGAAGTGAAGAAAAAGTGTACTTAGCTTTGCCTTCCTAATCTTGTTATGTACTGAACTGAAGTTGTGAAACTTCGTTGCTCCAGACGAGGGTCTAACAAAATTGGTTTGTTTTAAACCATGAAACTTAGCATCAGGTAACAAACCTAAGATGCACTCAGCCAAATTTAAAAACTTTCAATAGGTCTAGCTTTAATTCCTGGGTCCTACACATTTCCTTTTTAGGCCCTTTTTTTTCGAGTCATGCTTTCATGAATTTGAAACTTTTAAGTGGAAAATCTGAAGCATTTTTTTTCTAGAGACTGTGCTCAAATTTAATACAATTGCTTAGATAACGAAAAGATACAAGCATGTATACAGAAATAATTTCTTTTCTACGAAGTCTCAGTTTTCTTTCACGCACACATGACGGGTGTCTTAACAAACACTCCATGTATTAAAGCACGTTAATTTCAACCTTTTCTCCATGCTTGAATACTGCATATGAAACACGACATGACATATAACGGAAGTGTAACATGAATCGGAAATGCTCCTTGCGTCAACTTATATAAGAGCCTCCAGGTTTGAGTATCTCAAGCATCCTCCTCACCCTTTCCATCAACTTCACTTCAGCTGATTTTTAGCTCATGGCAAACAACGAGCACTTGAGATGTCCTGCGAGACCCCAGCACCTTTATGCTGCAGAGGTTGAATGCATAGGGAACATGAAAACCTGATCAAGAAGACCTCTTACAACATTCAATAAAATGACTTCAAAAGGTACTAATTATCACTCACTCATGTCAAATAACCACACTGTCAGTTAATCAACCAATTAATTGATAATCTAACCATGGTTGGAATGACAAGGCGCTAAATTTATTGGTAGATTACCATTTTTTCCACTAAAAGCACAAGCCTATGATTTAGTGAACTTCTTGCAAAGTAAAATTGGTTATTGGTAGCTCGGCCCAATCCCAATAAAATCATACTTGAGTACATTTCCTGCATTGTGTATTTAAGGACGTGATGGACGACGCACCGGACATGTCCGGAGTTGAGACTGAGGAAGCTGACAAGGCAGTGCCCAAGCTTGCTGTCATGTCTGCTGCAAGTTCCAAGACCACCCTGGATTCTGGAGCGGTGATGCCCAAGACCGACATCACCGCGGACAACTGGACCGAAGATCCGCCGCCAAAGCCCATGACGGAGCGCATCCACGGGGCCAAGAAGAAGAACTCTGCTTGGTAACTGCACTGTTAAAGATCAAAAAGGTTTTCATATGGGTAGGGAAAAAGACCCCCATGCGATTTATCAGTGTTATACTTCACATATCAAATAGTCTCCATGCGCCGATCTCAGGACCAATACCTTAGCATTAGTCACAGTCATTATGCTACTGAGGTCAGCTCCACATGATATTTTGGGTGCCTGTGCCACGTACGCGGCTGCAGTTGAGGATTGGAGGCCCCACAGTTCGAGGCCCCACAGTTCGAGGCCCCACAGTTCGAGGCCCCACAGTTCGAGACCCCACAGTTCGAGGCCCCACAATTCAAGGCCCGACCCGGTCAACCGGCCAGGGACGAGGTTCTACCCTACCCTTGTCGAGGCCAACGTGAAAATGGTCGTGGGGCCCGGGCAAAAAGTGTTCAGTAGCTTTGATTCAGCTGTTATCAAACTGATCACATGCCCCATTTTCACAGCATCAACGTGAAAATTGGGCAGGTAGACCTGTTTCCACAGGCCCCCATTTTCTATGCAGGGCACGTCCAGTCCAGTCCGAGGGTTCATGATTTGGCGAGCGAGTCAAATAGTGATTCGCAAGACATTTAAAGGCTTCTTACCACAAGTGGTTGTATCAAACTTCTAAGCTTTTTCGCCACTTCAAAAGGTCTTGACCCATTTAGAGCAGAAAGTTTCTTCCAAATGTGACTTCTTATGGTGAAGAAGGGACAAAAATATGATCGCTATAGACTATAATAACTTAACCCTGAATTCTGCTGACAGAAGTATCTTGATGCATGTGCACTACTGTTTTCAGTTGACAAAGAGACTCATACGTTGACCTCTCTGCGTCCAACCAAAGAAGCCTAATGATACAGACAGTATTTTTTTGCTTTGTCAAATCGCCTTTTCCCCCCTATTTAGTGAAATGAGACAATTGTGTGTGAAGAAAAGTTACTTTATTTCACCTGTCTGTATAAAGTACTTTATTTGAGGCCGATTTGTCGAGGAAAATCCCTCCTTCAACGTAAAATGAAGGCTGTATTTTACTTTTTTTGACTTGTGGGTGAAGAAAACGACTATTCTGCCCACTTAAGAAAAAATGTGTAATAAAGTTCTCCTTCATTTACATAAAATGAAAAAGAAATTCCAACAGTTATTTTTTCTCAGATGCTTGCAAACTTTTGACCTCAACCATACGGTACACTTACCAATTCAGTGCTGCCAGGGGCCGCATTGTCCTGCCAAATTTTAGCATCTGTTGGGCCCCATTGTTAAAAAACTTTATTTTGTCTTTGATGGGTTTTTTTTTTTTTTTTGGGGGGGGGGTCTTCCAGGAAGATCCTCTCAATTTTTTCACAAAGACTGATGAGGATCTCTTTACGCAAATCTCAGCTTGGACTTCCTGTCTCACTGCGGCTGCTCCCTCTGCTGCTTCCCCTTCTTCATGATGCTCGCCATCCTCATGATTGTCGTCGGCGCAATTAAGATGAGGGAATGCACGGTGGAACCCAAGATCCCCCCCTTTCTCATAGGTGAGTCTTCACTCGTAAAGTCACTTTCTTCAGGTGTTGGACTTCTGGGTCTCGATCGCTGTTGGTTGGCTAGAGGTGGGTTGCTACGTCAGGATGACGATGGCCGTCAACTACGGGACCGAGCCCAACAAACCTGTCTCCGTCCCCGCCTCTAGCGTCATCTCCATCTAGCGCAGAGACACTGAGAGCGTTCTAACTAGAGTCGACCTTACTGTGTACTAAGCCTGTGCACTACTCCAAATCCACCGATATATATATAGAGAGAGAGAGACTTCGCAATCTCCGACGTGATGTGCAGTATGCCCTGCGAATTGTCATGATGATGCTTCTGTAGATATTTCAAAGATGCTTGAGGTACTGGGTGGTCCACATGAAACCGTAAACTCAGACCAGGAACTGGTCCAGAAATCGGACCCACTTGATGCCGAAAGGGACAAACAGTGAAGGTTGCGTATTGTAACACTTGAAATCATCCAAGTCCTTGTCAAAGCCCTGCAATGAGCGCCGAAAATAACGCCACAACTTGGTGCGGAACCCCTCGAGTCTCGAAGATTCGAGGAGTGTTGTTAAATAAGCATCTCCAGGCTTCCCCGTGCTCTTTAGGCGTTGTTTTTGCCCTGTGTGAGGCAGCCCAAACGGCCCAGTATTATCTCCTGCTCTCTTTAGCATTGGATGCAAAGAGTGCTGTGATATATTCGATATTTTGCAAATATCGCACAATCCTTTATGAAAAACGACACAGTCCACAGAAAGGTCACTTATTTATTATCAAAGTTATCATGCCTCTAACGCTTACACCTCGATTATTCCAGCCTACGGCACCGTCCTGCTTTTCCTCAGCCTGGTGAAGGGCGTCTTGAAGAGCTACAAGTTCTGCCGGAAAGCGGCGCTCAAGAAGAAGATGAAGAGGGAGAAGAAGAAGTTTTACGTGGGGAAGTCCAAAGTGGAGAGTATCGTTGGCCTCATGATGTGCGTCCTGATTCTGGCCTTGTTGGCATTCCACATCGCCTTCGCTGTCTACGTGCTCAAGGTGTACGAACCCGTGTACGAAGATGAGGCCAGCAGCGACTACTGCGACAACTTGGTCTACATGTTCGCGCTCGTCTACTTGTTGGTCGTGCTCTCCATCCTGGCGGTGAAGCTGTGCTTGTGCTGCACATGCTGTTGCTGCTGCCTGTGGATGCAAGTCTATTTCAGGTGAAATCATTGCCCAGATGTTGAATGTGGTGTGTCAAGCTTAAAGTTTTCTGGGTTTGGGGGCCTTTTTGGCCTTCATGCCTTCGCCACCTAGCTAATGTCAGTACCAGTGGTCTTAGGCACAATCATTATAATGTTAAATCTGCTAGGCTCTTCCATTTAGCCGCCAAGCAGTAACAAATGTACAGAAACATGTAGTACTTCGAAGATAGAAACATCAATATCCATACTGAAAAAGTGGATTTGATAGGAGAGATGAAGACTGAGGGTCTTCATTCGACTGAGTATTCGTAGGCATTAGTATTCATGAGGAGAAAGTTCGACTAGAAAAATCTCAGTTGTGCAAATAGTATTGCCTTATATGGATGTAGATCCTGAGCGGTTTGTACATACATTAATAGTTAAATATGGTTCGCTGTATTTGTATTGAAATATCTCACAAGGAAGACCAAAGGTTGACTTGCTATCAGGATCACTAGAAGAGAAGTAGCTTGGGGTTCAGAATTTGCAACACCTCCTAGACACCCTGTACGTGACTCTTCTTTCTCCTTCATCCATCTCCGCCTTCTCGTGCACAGGTGTAAGGAGCGCAAGCGCCGCAAGCGCCGGCGCATCCCCAGGTCCAGCACTGCGCCACCCTTGCCGACTTGCGAGGAGAAGCAAGACCAGGAGGGGTCAGAGCCGGAGGAGGAGCGGCCAACTGACTGGAGGCTGAACATCTCCGCCACCACGCTGGACCGGCTCTCGGAGAGCCTCAAAATGGCTGCTGAAGCAGTCAAGAACGAAGACTGGGGGTTGGTCCAGAGGAAGTGCAACCAGGAAGAATGGCAGGCCGAGGCAGCGAAGAGGGCTAACGCAAGATTCTAAAACTGTGCGATGTTTTTTTTTTGCAAAAGTTCTGTTTTCTAGATCACTGGACCACACTTCGTCACTTCTTTGCTGATGTTTATGCTGTCAACGACAATGAGGTCCCCTGTGAGAAAAACCCCTTAAATTCAAAGTAGTACTTATAAGTCACTCACTCTTTTAAGTCTCTTAAATCAGCCACCCCCTGATCCATTGCCCGCTGTTGGACTGTCGTCAGCCTGCCTCAGGAGGTCCAAAATCAAATGTGTGGTTGTCGAAGCTCAAAGGTCCAAGATGACCTTGACCTGGACAAACACCTTCTCCACAGTCACCTTCCTGCTGACCCCATTGTCCCTTGTGGCATCTCACGTTCAATTCGTGGTCCTTCATACTCATATTAGATGTTTTTCACTGTACGTAGAACATCTTTCTGGGTGGGTTCTTCAGAAGACTTATGTTTTATGCCTGTTATGCTCCCAACGCATTGCATGTGGCACACGCGTCATTGTCTAAATGAAAATACTTTGTAAGGTATAGACTTGAGTAGACCAATGTGTCCGTCAGATGGAAATGAAGCCCAAAACGAAGGCGGCTATTTTGAAAATCTGTAGTGTACTGTGGGATAATAAAAAAGGCTTCTTCCTCAGATACGGTTCAGCCATCTATGACCTGAGGGCCTGGAATCAGACCTTTGCAATGTAGGCATTACACATGGACGCCGGCGCACACTTCAAGTGGACCATTGTGTTCGGAAGATGTCGCCGTGTTGCTCCAGATAGAGTCATTCACTGGGTTGCAGTTACAGAAGAGGTCGCAATGACAACTTGTTGGAAAAAAATAAGCAGATCTTGTTATATTCAGTGCGGAGAGATCAAGCACACAACTTCTATCGGTCTGAAGGGTGCACAGTTAAGCGCCTTCCACTCTAAGTAACGTATCGCTGGACCGACGCATGTTGAGTGACAACCTAAAAATTCATATTCTGCGTACGTGACGAATTATGTGTGAGGCATGCAGTGATGTATATTGTATCGCTAACACCGATCGTCCATTTATTACAGCATATGTCCTTCTGCTAACGCCTTTCATCGACTCTTCAGATAGTCCAACAGCAAATTGATGGGACTGATAGCTGAGATGCCAAGGAACAGACCCATGGAGCCACCGATAGTGCCCAGAATGGATGCCAAATCGTTCACAAAATACTCTGTTGTCCGCTGAACGTCGGTGCTCGAATAGTGCAAGTACACGACAGTCTGCGTAATGATAGTAATGGCTGCAAATCTCACTGTTGCCAGAGCTTTGACATGCATTTGACTGTTGCCAGAGCATTCTCACCGTGTTCTCTCTTAGGTTGCTCACGTATCGAAAGGTTGACCTGTCCAAGATGTTCATCTGATAGCTGAAATTGCACTTCACTGACTCACGGACAGGAGGACTCGTCTTAATGTCATGGAAGTACAGAGCGAGCAAAAGAAACCAACAAGTAAAATGTCATCTCAGCTTTGGAACAGTCAAGTTTTCCTCCGTTTTGTCAGAGCTGTCCCATTTTGGTTACTGATCAAGTGGATCTCTGCCCTACAACTTCCTCACCGGGATCAGGCAATACCGGGTGCGTCATCAGTCTTCATCGGAAAGTGATCTTTAGCCCCGAAAGGGTTTGAATGTGCCGCTTTTTTGGCTTAAACCCAAAAAGTTTTCGTCTATAAGTCAATGCCAACTTGATTCTAATAATACAACCCGTCAAGGCCACTCATGGCCATATATAAAAACAGCATACAATACAACAAATATGGTAGCAAATGTACCCTGACCAGAAGTGAACTGCCCACTCAAGTCACTAAGGGCCCCTTAAAAAATATTGCATGAAAAATGGTTCATTCTATTCTGGTCACTCAATGATAATTAAAAAAAGACGATACCCACCTGTAGGTTTGCTCGAGACAGGGCAGCTTGCACATGTCTTGGTTCCTGCCCATTGCAAAGTCATAGAGATGTCTGACGTAGATTTCGACTGTGTCGCGGACCTCACTGACGTTGCAGGGCCTCAGGCCTGGCAAGAACTCTCTGTTCACAGCCAGACTGCACATGTTGTTCTCGTGCATCAGCTCGGCAAGGGCAGCCTCAGTGCACTTGGCGTACTTGAAGAGTCCGAAGGTCAATACAGGGGGACGTTGCAAACTGACCTCGCTTGACCTCACCTCGCTCTGGTCGTCCTTGTGCTGACACTCGTTCGATCTCTTATTGAGTTTGCTCCTCTCATTGTATCTAAATGCAATGTTGATCGCTCCTACTGACTGCAGATCGACATCTGTGAGTGTGGAAAACGTCTGTTATCGGTAACTTGTGATGCCAAATTTCTGCTTTACTGTGCAGACTTACTCATTGGGAAAAGATCATATGAAACCTATTTATGCTCTCTAAAACACTTCACCATAAAAAAAACCTGCTATAAAGCTTCATAGTTTGACTTTACGCGGTGTAAAGCTCCATAGTGCGCGCAGCGAGAGCAGCAGCGGCCAGTCCAGCCCAGCCAGTCCAGCTTAGCCTGGTCACTCAATGAAAATATCTGATTGTGCTACAAAAGTTGTGAAGTAAATTTCTCCTCCTGGTAAAATCACAAGTTGCATCGTTAAGCAGGGGCTTAATTTTCCTCGTGCTGATCCTAATCCTCAGTGATCCTCATCCTCGGCCTCATATGGTCCTCGAGCCCCTTGAAAGCTAAGCACCTCCTCTAAAACTGAACTGATGTGCACTTGGCTCGAGGACCACTTATTTCTTCACAATTTTCATGAAAATTGAACTGAAAATTTCACTACATTCTGCTATAGGACATAATTTTGATTCCATCCTGTGGAAAAATGAGTTGTTCGAGAGCGAAAATGTATACCAATGGTGTATCAACCACTTCCCTTCAAAAGTTATGACTGAACGAAGAAGTTTCTGCTACGCTACATACAGTCCTTGCCATAAGTAATTGCGTCAAGCATGACGAGACCTGAAACACTGTACTGAAGCATGTTGGAGTGAAAATTTGATGTTGAACATGTAGGTGTGATACTGGGACACAATGCTGAGTACACTGGGTCAACATCGAGGCTGCCCATTTTGGTGCTAGAATGCTCAAAAGGAGGTCACCTGGAGGGGGGGCCATGGCAAACAGAATAGAAAATTGGCTTTTTCAGGGGGTAAATGCTGATGAAATTGCCTGAAACTTTCATGGAAGAATCCAGACCCAAAGGCAGACATTTTCCACTGGGATTCATTCCCCAGGCCCTCGGGCACTATGAGCAAGCAT
>JAAUXU010023610.1_pt1 | contig 15393 bp, 18 predicted proteins | sample 7278151 | NCBI WGS metagenome assembly JAAUXU01 (sample SAMN14350113, study PRJNA611818) | marine sediment metagenome | isolation source: surface marine sediment (1.8m) | place: French Polynesia: Moorea | collected 2018-08 | reverse complement strand
GCTAGATATAACTAATGGCAACTGGAATATGGTTTTCTGTCCAGTAATTATCTCATTCATGGCCTCCATGACCTCCATGGCCTCAACAGCCTTTATTATATGTATGCCCTTGCGGCTCTTGGCCTTTTGGGTCAGCCATGAAAAAGTCTTATAAATCAGGAACCAATATTAATATTAAAATTATTTTTACATTTTTTGAAATGAGAAGAATGCTTTAATAAAAAATCTTGTTGAATTTGCCAAAAAATCTAAAAAATAAAAATTAAAAATATTTTAAAAGTCGCACTCATTTCCGGTCACACGGTACATACAGTACATAGGTGTCCAATTGAGGGAAATAGTTAATGAGAGAGCTAAGGGGGATAAACGAAGGTAACATCGAAGGTGAATTGGTAGGAAGGAAAGGAAAGGTAAGGGACAGTGATCTGATTAAGACTTGTCTCCCTCCTCTCCCGTGTTACCGTACTTACTTCTCCCTCATCTCCATATATCGATTCCTCCGCCCTCCCTTCCCTTTTCTTCATCCCCCTCTATCCAGATTGAGATCGAGATTGCTCCGCGGGGGGAAAAGGAGCTCAAGACGCCTTCCTTCCCCTCCTCCTCTAATACTCCTCCTCCGTGAATACGCCTGCCACCATCCTTCTTTCGTACAGTGAATACCACCGTGGGCGAAGCGTAGTCACAGATGCTCTCTCACTCAGGGAGGAGGGAAACGGGCCCTAGGCACGAAGCGGGGAAGGAGGATGGAAGGACGGCGGGCGCGGGGGAGGATGGAAGTAGGAATGCCCAGCATTTATCCGACCAAGGAGGAAGGGTGGTGGGTGGGAGGACAGACAAAGGACGTCGTACTACGCACGGACGGGCGGAAGGATATGCCGCTAACAACTCCGGGAAACAGATTTGACAGGCTTTCTAAAGCGGTGCACAGATTATTTTCCCTTTAGAATTATTAGTCTGTTCTTGGGAATAATTGGTGGGTCGCCCGGTTGTCTTCCTGTCTTTCAGCCACGGCATTTCTACGTTGTTCCAAAGGGTCCTTGTATGTTTAAAGGGTTTTAAAAAGGAGTCTTCCGGCGAGTGGGCCTGCTTGCTTTGCCAAAGAGGCTTAGGGAAGGGAAGGGAAGGGAAGCGAGGGATCTTCTGAATATAATCTCCTAATTATACCAGAGCAAAGTTTCGACTAAGCGAAATTTTGCTCCGTGCCGCAGTTTCTCGTGTGGCCACAGAAGAAGACCATCTTTCTCCTGTGGCCTTTACAACTTTTTCTTTAATTTTCTTAGATTTGTGCTTCCCATCGGAGCCACCATCAACATGGACGGCACTGCGCTGTACGAGGCCGTCGCTGCCATATTCATCTCACAGGTGACGGGTTAACAAGGGGAGGGGGATCACGTCTCTTTTTTGACTCTCCCTTCTCTTCTTGCTTCTTCAGGTTCGCAAGATGTCCATCTCTATCGGCCAAGTTGTGGCAATCTCCATCACTGCCACCGCAGCGTCCATCGGGGCGGCGGGGATACCGCAGGCAAGATCGCAGCAAGCAAAAGTCCTTCTTCTTTCCACCCCTTTTAATTGTGTTGTTTCTCCTCGATCAGGCCGGTCTTGTGACCATGGTGATGGTTCTAGACACTGTCGGTCTCCCCGCCGAGGACGTGACCATCATCCTGGCCGTGGACTGGCTGCTTGACCGATTCCGCACCGCCATCAACGTCCTCGGGGACTCCATCGGCGCGGGACTCGTCTACCACATGAGCAAGCACGAACTGGAGCACTTTGAGTTGCACGGAGGGAGGAAGCAGTCAATGTGAGGAGTGGACCAAAACATGTAGGTGGTGGAGACAGTATTTAAAGAAGTTTGCTTACTGTTTCAAGGGCTCTGGCGGCTGGCGGCGGCGGCGGCGGCGGGTCTGTGCCCCCAGAGCAAGGAGGCTTCGAGGCGGTGCCAATGACGGAAATCGACGAGGCAGACAAAAAGTAGATATAAAGAAAGCACTACAAAGACAAAGTTCTCATGACCGGTCTGGTTAGAAGGAAAGGGGGAATAAACGCACGCAAGTAACCGAAGACAAAACCTACAGTCTACCTAACAAGACCGCATTAGACCAGTGAAACAACGCTACGTACACACTATAGACGTATTTTCTTCTTAGAAGTCGAGCAAGAGCTCGCCACCTTGTGTAGGATCGAGGAATTGTACGGATGCAGACTAGATCAATAGGGGAAAAACCGTCTCAGAACGTCCTTTTCGTCCCATGGGAGAGTGCGGGGAGAAACCAAATATCGTTAAAAGTTGAAGAAGGGCAAAGAGCAGATCGGGGAGAGAAGCATCATCATCATTCCTATTGTTTGCTCAGAAGACGAAAGCGTGTGAGAAGGAAGGAGGGAAGAAAGGAGTAGTTTTGAGGAAGGAGAAAAGAAAAACGAAAACTCCGTCGCGTCTCTTTGAAAGGAGAGACAGACAGACAGCACGAAGACAGGAAGAGAAAGAAAGAGAGAGACGGCCGGAGGAGCCTAGAGACGAAGAAAAGCCTACGGAAAAAGATGGTGAAGAGGAGTGAATCAAGACTTTGAAAGGACGTTTTAGAAAAGGAGGAGGAGGAAGAGGAAAGAAAAGGCTTCCACGTTGAGTGCAAAGAGACGAAAGCGAGAACGTATGACGACGGGGAAAGATATATTATTCTCATTCTTAGCGTGGGGGACCCGGGAAAAGAAAGAAGGGAAAGAGAAAAGTTATTTCTTGCATATGGAGTACTCTTAATGCCTTAAAGTACAATTAAGAACAACAACATTTGAATGGGGCCCCTGTTGAAGAGGCTTTCCACAATGTATTTTCGGACATTGACTTACGTACATTGAAGTGCATATGGAGGGATACGATACGTAAAAGTTTTAGCTAGAGGAAAAAAATCTATCGGAGAAGACTTTCCTTGTTTGTCCCTTCTCTAGTGTAGCAAATTCACGGTGAACTGAAGTGAATTTTTATGTTTTCAAGAATGGAAAATAAGCGCGCTAGATCGTCGTCGTCACACTACTTTCACAACCACAAATAACTCCTTGCAAGGCTTTCTCCCGTTTTTATTGATTCCATAAATTTATACACATCAAAGAAAAAGAAACCCTACTACTACATGTCTTCATTCAAGAAACCAATTATTTTAACCACCTCCGACGTCCTTACAAATCGTGTGTTCCTCCCCCCAAATGCCATCATTTCCTTTTTCGAAATAAATGGTGTGTGAAAGATACCCAGGAAAAAGCTCCGAACTTTTAATGGCTCCGTCGCCAATGTCCCCTCCGCAGCCGACAAATGATGCAGTTGCAGCCTCTTTTCTTCCTCCTGGCCGACCACCTACCGTATACCCACCGTCCGTCGTCGGCGCCAAACGAATAATTTTTTACCCAAGGGGAAGCTATCAGGTCTTGAAGAGGCGGAAGTTGTCGTGATTTTTTGCTGCCAAAATAATAATTCGAGTTTCCGAGTTTTCTCCCTTGAAGTAAAAAAGCGAGACAATCTTTAGACCAAGCTAACAAGCAAAAGTGCTAACCAAACCTGCCAACTCGGAGGGAAGTTTTTTCTCGGTATAATATCCTCCATTTTCCTTTGTATCGTTGCTCTGATATATTATACTGTATGCGACAAAGGGGACTAGACGGGCCCCCGGTCTCAGTCGATTCACACTTCTCTCACCGGACGGCGGCGGCGGCGTCCACAGTCAACACACGTCTCCCGGCCAGGCGCCCCTTTCTCTCCCTCCCCTTCTTTTCTCGGTCCATCCGTCTTATTCCATCCACCGCTCTCCCTCTCTTCCTCTGTCGCCCCCCCACTCTTATCGGATTGACTTGAAATGGATTGAAGGATGAGGGGGGATGGGCAAAGGTGTCAAAAAGAACGGGGCGGAAAACGTGTCCTACTTGGGATAGATATACGGGTAAAAAGCAGCCAACAGAAGCAATAAGAATATGCATTATTGTTTATGTCCATTGTAAGGTAAACCGGAAAAAAATGTATGGCATAAGCTAGGATATTACCCACCACCCCCACGCCTACCAGCACTTTCCAGCATTGGAAATTTCATTTCTTAAAAAGTCCAGCAAGTCTTTCAACCCGCAACAAAGGAGTGCTTCAAGTCGCAATGATGCGTCCAGCCTCAGTCCCACACATGTACCTACATTTTTGTATTGCACGATCGTGCGGCAGATATCTACTGTGATGCAAACTCCTTAGATAAACAAAGATAAAATCCAGGAGAATCCATTTCCCTCATTTTGGGGCTCCCATAATAAGGGGTCCGGACTTGCCCAACTCAAGAGATCTTTGCAGATTGTAGAAAGGACCCCTGCACAAACACCCCTCTGGTCAAGGCCGGCCTATCTCACTCCGTTTTCCAGCAGGAAATGTTTTAATTTTAGGGAATTTCCCCCATGAGAATATGAATCTGAAACAAAGAAGGTCACTATAATTTCCTGAAGGCAACAGTTTGCGAGTGGTACTGTATCCATAGCAAGGCCATGATAGAGTGAAATACAATTGTTGTAATGATTAATAGACACCATTGTGGCATACTTCTTGATTGTTTCAATTTGTTGAGAAAATCTTCGTAGCACTTTCTTTCCTGAGTCCGTGTATTGTAAGTTTTTTTTTGCAATGTGTTTGTTTGCTCCAGTTTTTGTGCGTAACGATGGCTTGAGCACTTCTATTCCTCTTTTTCTGAATCCACCATGAATTTACTCACACCTTGGCTTCCTCCGGTATACATTGTTCCCAGCATGTTTCACAATGTACAAATGAAGGGTGCCTGTTTCGCTTGCACCGGCAAAGTCTCAAAAAGTTTCTCAAGTTTGCACTCAGTTTGAAATTATTGTCATGTCGCTGTTGGTCCGCGACACTCTGGTTCCACCTGGCGGAGGTTTTGATTGGCTTCCTCCTGCTCCCCTGGAGGCGACCCTCACAACCCCTCCTCCTCCTCCTCCGCCGCCGCCGCCGCCTGTGGAGGCTGATGTCGATGACACCGACCCCGGCGCTGTCCTCGCCGGTGGAGGAGGAACCAGCGGAGGCGCAGAAGCAAGAGAAGAGGCGGAAAAGGGAGGGGGAGGAGTAGTCTCAGACCTGGTTTTCGGCATGTTAAAAATATGAATAATTTTTAAGGGGCTGCCTGTTTGACTCGTATACCCCGACTTTCTCCTTGGCGGCGGCTCGGCAAAGGATGATGGGGACGGTAGCCGCTGCTGCTGCTGCTGCTGGTATTCTGGCTCCGGCACCACCTCGATCTTGTCCGGGTCTTCCTGTTCCTCTCTCTTGCCGTTCTTTCCCCCGCCGTCCTTTTCTGATCCCCTCCTCCTGTTGAGGGCGGGGGCCGCAGACATGGACCTCTTTTTGATCGAGGCGGAGGTCGGAGGGGAGGAGACGGACCCTCCTCCTCCTCCGTTCCTCGCCCTCTGTCCCCCCGCTGCGGCGCTGCGAAGAGCCACGATGGCGTCTGACACGGTTGAAACAGTGCGGTTCAAGCTGGCAGAGGCTCTAGAGAACGACGGGAGCAAGAGGATATAAATAATTATTATTTTGCCTTCGTTAAGAGCAAAAGAAGTGCAAAAATCCTGAACACACACTATCACCTAGATGGCAACCGTGGCATGTTGAGTCTCTGGGTGAGGCCTTGGAACTTTGTCTGCTCCTTGTTGGCCGATATCTAGAGGAAAAAGAGCAGAATTTGGAAGGGGTTTGGTCAATCGGCCATCCCTTCCCCTCCCGAAAGGAAAATATTGGTTGATTGCAAAGGGTAAAAATGTTTGAAAAGAACGAATCCACCTTAGTGGTGGGGTGGGGGGCATTGTTTTCGTTACCTGGCGGCAAATCGCTTCAGGCAAGATGGTGGAGAAGTGAAACTTATTTAACAAAAGCATGTTTTCTACTGCACCTGGTAATCGATGAGCAGTGTTGCCACCAGCGGGAGCTTTAGCCTTCCCCTCCTGGATGGTCTTCTGCAGGCGAAGAGCTGCAGCTTGTAGTATCCAGGCTTTGGCAGCTTGTCCACGAAGAACTCGACCTCGCGTCGAGATTCTGTCTTCTCCACAAAGGGCTGCAGGGACGTCTAAGGAGCGGGAATATATTTAATGCAATTTGTTTGCTCAGTAAAAAAATCTTGTTCCCCCCTTTACCTCCTCGGAGTGTTCGTCGATATCGTCCCCAGCGTGCTGCAGCGCCCTCCTGTTGAGCACCACGGTGTACTTCATGTCGTTGTCCCTGTCGGTAACCAACTCGTGACCCTCCGAGTCGTAGATGTGGCAGACGGATAAGAGCGGGGAGGAGGTGCGGAGGGCCACAGAGGCGCGGCGGTCGCCAACGATGGTGTACACGGGCTCGGCGCCGCCATCCATGCCGCCAGAGTTGGCCGCTTCTGGCTGTGGCCTCCGCTTGGGTCTGACCGCCGCCACCCCCGTTGGCGGCCGCGGCGGCGGCTTGAGCGCGGCCCCCGCGGCGTCCGTCAGCGCGGCCGTTGCCCCCCAGGGCAGGTCTGACCTCGGCCATGGCAGCGGCGCCACCCGCACCTCCACCGCGTGGACGGCGAAGGTGGAGACGTGGTCAAGGGTGTCGCGGTCGCTCAAGATCTCCTCCTCAGGCTTGGCGTAAATCTGCAATTATAAGGGAATATTAGGTGCTACGTGGATGGAACATGGAAGTTAAATTATTATAGTCACCTTTAAGAAAAATGTTCCTACTTCCGGCGGCGACACCCTGAATACGCACAATTTCCTCTGGCGTCCCTTTAAGAAGCAGAACACGTAGTGGTTTAGAGCGTCGCTCTCAGCCTGGAAAAGGGGTAAATTAATTTATAAGGCGATGCTCTTTCCCCTCTGCTTATTTCCTACCTCGCTGGCTGAGAAGAACTTGTACTTGTACCGCACTGGCTCCCATGCCCAGATGTTGATGTCAATGGGATCTGTGGTGCTACTGCTGTTCCGAATGAGTATTGGCGTCTCCAGGTCCCTTCCCAGCCTGAGGGCGTAGTCGAAGAAGGGCGGGAGGAGGCGGGGCATGGCGTTGAACGTGGCGAGAGACACAGGACGGCTCAGGAGCTGCCAACGGCTATAGTTGGCCTCGGCCTGGAAGTGCGGGGAAAAAATATGAATTATTAGTTCATGAATATTATTTTCTGTGGAGGAACTGGGGTTGTTTTTACTTCTGGTGGTGGTCAAGTGGTGGTTGTTTTAATTGGGGTAAAATCCATAGGTGGACAAACGTTGGAAGGTCAGGGGGGAAGGAGGGGGTTTGCTTTGAACCCACTCACCCCCTAGCGCCCAGCAGAAAGTTTTTTCCGCTGCATGACCATTTTTTAAGTTTTTTGTGCTCCCTTTTACAGCTCTAAGTACCTGTTGCCAATACAAATCCGTACCTCATCATAAGGGAAGTGCGTGTAGATGAGTTCGTCCGGATCGGTGAGGAAGAAGTGCTCGTTGGGAGTCTTCTTGTCTCCTCCGTCGTTATCTTCTCCCGCCGCCGCCGCCGTCGATGCCGTATTTTGGCGCTGGTGTTGGACGTGCCGGTGCCGTCGTCTATCTGGGGAGAGCGGAGACGACGCAGTGTCCTCGCTGGTGCTGGGGCGAGCTCCCATTGCAGCAGTGGTGGGAGTGAGCATGGCGGAGGAAGAGGAGGAGGCAGCGGATGCAGAGAAGGAAGACGAGGCGGCGGCGGTGGCACCAGAATATGAGGAGGACGGGGAGGTGGAGGAGGAGGTGGGAGAGCCGGGAGAGTCGGGGGAGGCGAAGCAGCAGTCCAGGAGGCGCCAGGTGCCCAACTGATTGTTTAAAAATAACATATTTCATGAACCGCGAATCTACGAGTATCTCATTCTTCCACTGTACCAGGAATACTGCACTCCAAGCGTGGCTGGGGCTCTCTCCAGGAACGAAGTCGTCGCCTTCAAGCAAGGAATAACAAATTGATTGATCAAGTACATACATGGAATATATATGGACCGGTCGAGTAGAGTACACCAGAAGAAGAGACCAGAATGTCAATACGTGAGCATAAGAATGAGGATTGTTTCCTCTCGAATTCCCTTTTCCTTTCTTTTCCCCTCAGTCTCTTTCTGCCTCTCTTTATGTTAAAATATATCCGTTTACAAGTCTTATGCAAACGCGTATTTACTCAGGGTAGAACAGTACATTTGTGAAAATTAGCTGTCCATTCCTGCATCGGTTGGTCTTGAAGGTGAAGGACGATTAGGAGGGAAAATACAAGGAGCCTGCGATCGCTTCTCTACAACAACGAAAGCTTGATGTTATTGTTGTTGCAAAATCTCCTCCCTACGACAGTCAATTTGTACTGTCGTTGTCCCCTCTTGCCACTTTTTGCCATATAAAAATCGATCGTGCCTCTTGCAATATCCCCGTACACAACCATGTAGCGCGAATATTCTGCGCACAAAACTGCTCGAGTAGCACAGGCGGACATTTAGCCTTGCGGTAAAGGGAAGGAGAGGCACTACCCGACCGACCGACCTCTCTGGGGACGAGAAAATGTGGCCAATTAAGGCTTAATTGCGAAACGCGCGGCCTCACCGTCCACCACCGTCCGCCCGTCACAACCAACAACGGCCCATTTGCTTTTGACTTCTGCCATTTCCGTCCCCGTCAAGCAAGCCAAGTTTTGAAAAACCCATTTAGATTTCCTGCTTCTCATTGCTCGCCATGGATCCATCACCGTTGCTTTTCCTAACTATATCTTTCGTTTTCTTGACTTTTCTTCTAGCAGCAAGCCAGCGCAACGGTTGGCAATGGGACATCCGGAAGCACGTTTCTCAAGAATTGCTTCCCTCTTCCCAGTCCTCACGGGCTAGCTCATGGTTGTGCCCAAACACCTCCTAGTTAGCTCGCCCATTGCGGCTCTTTTTGGGCCGCCGCGACGACGGAGAGAAGGAAAGAGGGAGGGACTTGTCCAATCGATGCCCCTCATGAAGTATTAACGGGCCTGAGACAAAAAAGAGCCCAGAGAGGCGGTCGTTAAGGGAGGCATGAGGAGGAGGAGGGCGAAAGTTTGAGTAGAGGGCTTTTTCGTTGATGTTGCAGTAAACTTGCCTTTGTCACTTTTTCCTTAAGTGGACCTCTCTCTCTTTCTCCGAGTAGTAACGGAAAGACATTGATTGAAAAATTACTTTCAATTCAAGGTGCATTCTGAATGATGAATAGTGTACGCAACGGGACAACGAAAGTCAAGCTATCCGGCCGTTCGTATTATACGGGACATCTTCGCAACAATGCCGCACAAGATCCTTGGAAATAGTTTTGTAATCAGCAAACTCTTTTTTTGGGTAGTGTTGCTCGTCTCGTGTTTGCCGCGTCGAAAGGGCAACTCATCGCCGTCCTCGGCACTCAATCGATCGGCAATGCGGACTGAACAATCAACGCGGTCTCTTCCTCCTCCTCCTCCACCGCCGCCGGTTGGGAATTGCTGGGTCCAATCTGGAGATTTCACACACTCGGTCTCTCTCCACCTACTCCCTACTCCCGTATGCATTGCTCTCGCTCGCTCGACCTCACCTGGCATGTAGTCCTTGTCCTTGGCGAATCCCTTGAGCCCCTTGGCCCTCACCCCTCCCAGCAGACACATCTCGGTGAATATCTTGACGAACTGTCTTCCGACGCCTCGCTTCTCCCTCAGTATGTCTGTGGTGCTCATCCTCCTGTCCTGGCATTCCGCGTCGTACCGCACGTTCTCCGCCACCCACCGGAAGAAGGCTCGCACCTTGACCAGCTCTGCCCTGGAGGAGTCGTACCGCCCTGGATCGTCCGTCAGGTGCAGAAGAAGGGTCTTGACGATCTTCTTTAGGGATTTGTACCTGGCCATTACGGAAACAGGAGATTCGATTCTTCAATGAGTCGTTCTAGATACAAGCTGAAAAGTTAAATAAAGAAAAAAAAGGAGAAGGAGGAAGGACAGTAGCAGCAACAAAAACAGAGAGAGCAGCAGCAGCACTTATAACAACACCAGCAGCAACAAGAATAGCAGAAGAAACAGGAATAAAGACAACATAAAAACAGGAAGAAAGAAGACAGCAGCAGAAGGAACAACAACAATAGCAACAGCAGCAGGAGGAACAAAAGCAACAAGTACATATTATAGCAGCAACAGCAAATATCGAAGCAGCAGCAACAACAAGAGAACAAGACAGCAAAAGAAACAAACAGAAGGGCAGCAGTGGAACATCAATAATAATAGTACCAGTAGCATGTATAGCAACAGCAACAAGAATAACTTCAGCAACAGCATCAGCAGTTAGTTTAGCACAGTATGTCAACGGAATTGCAGAAAAAGCATTATCACCAGGTCGGAAATGAATCGAGCACAACGTACTGGCGAAGCATGCCGTCTGTCGTACATAGGTCCTTTGTTCACCTCTTTTTGGAGACCTCAATCACCCATTGGTCGATGTCCCTGAAGACGTCCGGATCGTCCCCGATTACCTCGTACTTCCTTAGTGCGGATGGTACCGCCCTGAAGCCGGACCTCTCCTCCTCCGTCAGCACCTCCCGCTCAGTTTGGATAGCCACGTCCACCTTCTCAAGCCCAGCGCGGGAAGGGGGAGGCAAAGGGACGCCGACACCTCCGCCGCCACCGCTTTTGGACCCTGCTCCTCCTCCCCCCGCATCGCTGCTCCCACCGGACCCAGGGGGAGTGGGGACGATACCGGCGCCGCCGCCTTTAAGGCTCCTGTTGGGCAGGGATATGGCTTCTCCAAGCAGGCCACCGCCACCTGGAGAAGCAGCCTCTCCAATTCCCCCTTGTGCGGTTGAGGCGCCCGATTCAGGATGCACTTTGTTCAACTGCTGCAGCCCTGCGGCTACAGCGGAGTGAGACACAAGTGCCGTTGCCGCCGTAGTGGCCGCCTCGGTGGCCTGGCCTCTGAGGCCGGCCGAGAGAGGGACCCCAGGTTCTGCCAGGTCTACTTGGAAGCTCGCGTCTGACTGGGCGTATCCACCGGCGCGGCTGGACGCAGCAGAGAAGGACCTGCTCGTCTCCTGATGCAGAACTTGCTGTTGCACGCCCTTAGCCGCAGCTTCCCGTTTGATTTTGGCGGGAGGAGATATCGCGGCGGAGGCTTCCTTTAAAGCCGCCTCCGCCTCCGTCGAGGACCCTCCTCCTCTTCCTCCTCGCTCCCCTTTCTCCGCTTCCTCTTCCAACTGGTGCTGTTGGCTGAAGTCGCTGTCGTAGTCGCTGTCGTAGTTGAGTATGGCATCCTCCACCGCTCGAGTCGTGTCCTCCGAGCTCGGCAGCCTGGACCTCCTCCTCGCCGCCGCCTTGGCCGTCCTCCTTCCTACTCCCGCAGTCGACCGGGAGGCCTCTCTGAACAGGCGCGGCTGCTGCTGCTGCTGCTGTTCCGCCCCTCCTCCTCCTCCTCCATCGATCTCGTCCGGCGTGACCTGCACTCCGAAATCTTGCACTTCGATGTAGGTCTGGCACCAAGCATCGTGGTAGCGGACCTTTCGTTGGCGGGTGGCCGAGTTGGACGCCTTCTGGCCCCACAGCCCGCCTCCTCCTCGACCGCCACCGATCACACCTTTCGCCGATGCTCGATTGACACCTGCAGCGGGGAATTACAAGAATAATTGCACTCGTGATAAATATAAAAGAGAGCTCATTTGGGCAATGATAGTAGTTTGTGCAATGTGTATGCAGTGCTGCTCTGGATCGCCGCCTTTCAAGAGGCCTTTGCTGCGGGAAATCGACAATCGATATCCGCGCCCTTCCTTAGCCAAGACACAGCGTATTAAGCGGGAAGCGGGAGGTACGACAAACAAGAATGGGGACAACAACAACGCGGAGGCGCCTTTTCTCCATTTATAATTGTCTTCTTCTTATTTTTCTCTAGTCCCACCTGCTCCTCCTGCCCTCCTGATGAGGAATACCAGCCTCTGGTCTGTCTGTACGATAGCGTCCTGCAGCAGATGCTGGTCGCTGTACGCCAGAGACACCTGCCCGACGCCGTCGGAGGCAAGGGAGTCCTTTACCGCCACCGCCGCTCCCGAGTAGAGCGTGGTGGATCCTGCTCGCGTCGGAGGAAGCGTTTGGGTCTCAGAGTCCGTCCGGTCGCTCAGGTCCCAGTCGAAGGCAGACTCGTCGTTCACAGGATCAGTCTGATGGAGAATTTCGTCATGATAAGAACAGTCGGAACAAATAGTTAGAAAATAGCAAAGTACCTGAGCTCCAGTGCTGGTGAGGGTGACTCCCCGGCGCTGCAGAGGAGGGATGGAAACGGGCTGAGAAAGTGACATTGGTTCATGTTGCAGGGCACATAAAGGGCCTTTTAAAAGGCAACTACTGTACTTCACTCAATGCTAACTGACTCAGGACTAAAGTGCGCATGAAAAATGGGCAGGTTTTGCTCCATTCGATTGCTTTCCCCTCCCCTACATGTCCCCTCTAGAGAGCTCGTAGGGAGCTAGGAGGAGGGGGACACACTCGCGCGCACACATTATTATTAGCATATACGTTTTATTCCCCAGAACCTCCTCCCTCCCTTCTTTCCTCTTGCCCACTGAAGGACGACATGGCTGCGGCCAATAGGGCAAACCTTTTTTAGGGATGGCCCTTCCTTCCCTTCGGTCTTTGTTTGAATATTTGAAGAGCCGACAGGGGCAATTTTGAACCGGATACGGAACAGTTGAGAATGCCCAATCTCTACCGTATGTACTCAGACATTTTACTCACATTCCTTTCCTTTCCTCCTCCCCCTCCTCCGAGCGTTTGGTGCAAGTCTACGATCTCCACCACCCCGCTCGTCCTTCTCCTCCCGCCGCCGCTCACCCCGCTCACTTCTAAGTCCTGCAGACCATCCTGATCCTCCTTCTCCTCTTTTTCTTCGAACACTGAACCAGCCTCTTGCCAGTCGTCGTCGTCTCCTTCCGCGACGAAGGCGGCGTTATCTGCCGCCGCCGCCGTCGCAGAGTCGGGAGACAGAGCTGTCATCAACAGAGATTTCCTGCTCATACGTATTTAGTTGTTTCTTTTATTCAGACTCGTATTTCCGTATTCCTATTCCCACCTGGCCTCCTCCTCCTCCTCCTCCCCTCCTTGGTCATGGTGATATTCTCTGAGCCTCCCGAAGGAGAGGGAGCCCACGGTGCTGGTAGACGATGGGCGGTACGTCTTGGAAGCAGCCTGGTTTCAAGATCAAAAGACAAGGCTAGATCAAAAAATGTCAGAAAGCAATAAGTGTATCTTGCCGCAGTGTATAAAAAACGTCTGAACTGCAGTGCGGCCTCGAGGAAACTGGAACGAAAGTAACAAGTTCCACCCATTTGGCCGAGGACGCCTCTCCTCTCTCTTTTTCCTTCGCTTATGCGACTGAACGCTGGGGTACATCGATTGACAAATAAGGAAAGAAAAGGGAGTGGGAGGAGGAGCGGTTAGAGGAAGGGCACAACATTAAGATGGCAACACCTTGCCTTTTCGCTTGCGTTGGGATACTACAGAGTATCTAATTCAAAAATATTCCCTTTCCCCCGCTAATTATGCAACCTGCGTGTTCCTGTGGAATGCTGCCAGTGAGGAGAGTTTGGAGTGTAGCGCCGACGCGGCCACGGCATGGGCCTTTCTCGAGCCGCCAAAGGTGTTGGAGACTGGAAAGAATACAATCAACCGTATGACATTTTTTCCATCATACAGAGTCACCGCACTGCACAAGCCAATCAGGCACCTTTTTGTTGTTGCTGGTGGTGTAGCAGCTTTGCCGCGCTCAGCCTTAGCTCCACCTCCTCCGCCTGGCCAAATGTTCGAGAGAGGGGTTGGTGAAGATCCTCCTGGTCCCCGCCGTTGTTGTCGGCGGCAGAGGAGGCGGCAGAGGCGGAGGAGGCGGCGGCCACCTGCTTGGCGCCGGCCGCGCCAATTATGGCGGCGACTTGGCGCGCGCCGGCGGCGCCGGCGGAAAGATCAGCCTAGCGGCGACTTCAGGCATTCCGCCGTCGGTGCCCCCAGATTCCTAAAAGATCGGAATAGGTTTGTAGAGTTTCTATATTTTTATACGCAACACGACCCACTTAAGGGAATGGGAAATGCCTTCCTTCACCCATCTTTCCATGACAAGCCAGCCCAAAAAGTTCTCTAAGTTCATTGCTATGAAGGAGATTTCCTCCCGCCAGACCATGCCCTTTTTGCTGCAGCGTTTGCCCCTCTTTTCCTTTTGCTTTCACCGTTATGTGGAGACGGAAGCACCCTTTCAAAAAGCAATTTTGCGCAATCCACCTTCATTTTGAGTGAAGGCATCCCGAAGTCTGAGGTGCTTTCCGTGCAATGAGCGGAATATTGTTTAGCGAATTTTTTCCCCTTGTAAACCTTCCACATGTAGATAATAACTTTCCCTTAGGCCGCAAAAACCACGTCCATGCTTCGCTGGCTTGGCAGACCGAGGGAAGAATGCACGTAAGGGCGAAAGCGAAGAGCGTGATGTTGGCACTGTCAATAATTCAACAAGGCATGGTAGACCACAGTCGATCCACTGCACACCACCTCACCGCGCGGCTGTTGGGCGAAAGGAGAGAGGGAGGCGGCAGCATGACAATAAAAGTCATTGGCACACTTTGGCCAGCACATGTACGTACCAACGCGTGTACCGTACGTGTGTTAGTACTTGGAGCAATCCGTATCAGAGATGGGATACTTTTTGTGCGGCGTTCACGGTCACTGTACGTACAGTACTAGCAAAATTGAACTCTGCAAGTCACTGCATGAGAGCAGAAAAAGAACTTTTACACTATCTGAAGTTTTTCGTATGCTAAGGGGAAAGTTTGTCCACTCTTCTAGACACTGGTCATTAACAACTTCTTGTTGGTTCCATCATTTCTTCCCCTCCCCCTTTCATTTTGAAAAAAAAACCCAAAGAGTCAGATTGATGTGGTCGGAAACAAATGAGATAACTTGCCAAGTGAAGTTTACTGTACATACAGTAAACATACTCAGAAACATGTATCCAACTGCTGGACGGAAGGTGGACGTCCGTTCAGACTTCAGAGTAGAGACTTTCATAATTACATGCTAGACAAAAAATCTCACCTGCAATTTCTCGTAGACAAAGTGTACTAAGTGCTTGGATTGCGCTTTACACTTCAACTTGCAGAACACTTTTTTAAATCAACAAAGTAAACCACAACACTCACAACACTCCGAGAAAACACTCTTCTTTCCCGTTTCCCTTTTTACTTTCTCTTCCCCTCCAGGTCAGATATTTGGACTCCACGATGAACTGAGGCGTGAGAGCCCAAACCGTCGCAAAGGTTGGTTGGCTGCTTTCCTTCCTCCTTTCAAAAAGAGCCGGCCGCCGGGTTCAAAATAGGGATGGATGCGAGCCCGCGAGCCCGCAGGCCCGCAGGCTTTTTTGCCAGCCCGCATCAGCCCGTAGCCTG
>JAAUXU010051916.1_pt1 | contig 15395 bp, 11 predicted proteins | sample 7278151 | NCBI WGS metagenome assembly JAAUXU01 (sample SAMN14350113, study PRJNA611818) | marine sediment metagenome | isolation source: surface marine sediment (1.8m) | place: French Polynesia: Moorea | collected 2018-08 | reverse complement strand
GGCAGGGAAGTCCTGAATGAGGCAGGCAAAGGATCTGCACTCATTTCATCACTCAGCCTTTTGTCTCCTCAAGCATCCTGCAGTGGTCGGCATCGCCTGTCGAGTGTACAACCCAGCCTTAAGTGGTCATGGTGTGAAGTCCGGTTGCGTGCACAACTTTCCAAGCAAGGTGATGCTACTGACCAAGAGTGCTCATTGGCCCATGGTTAGTGGGGAATGTCGACGTTTTGGTCACCACCATCTCTCCCCAGGACTCCAACTTTGCCCACCCTTGAGGAGAAGTCCCAGAGTGACCACTTCGGGGCAAACTGGAGTCCTCGCTGTTCTTGTTGTCGTTGTACTTGTCGTCATCGCTCCATCAATATCACCACCGCACGTTAAGTAACACCCAAGCCCTGGTCCACATCATTAATTTGCCCGCTCGTAAGAGCCGTAATTTCATCCGCGAACAAAGGAGCTAAAAAATGGCCTCGCCTTCGGAGAGGAGGGGGGTGAAGGAAGAAAAATGGAGGCTGAATCCATTGGCGGCCTCGCGCGGCCTCGCACGGCCTTCGTGCGTACGCATTCAGATCTCTTCTTCTTCAAGGCTTTGCTTTCTTTTTCTTCACCTTAGATTGATCGGCTGAGCCCCTTTTTTTCCCAGTCAAACATGGCGTGACAAAGGCCAATTCAGGGCAAGACCAGCCTCAGCTGCTGCTGGCCTTGCTGGCCTTTGCTGCCGCTGATGATCAGAGCAACATATGAAACCAAGTGTTAACTTGTCTCACAGGGGAATTTTCATTTCAGACTTCTTCATTGCTCAAACAGAGATTCTGCTGAGGAAACACCTAAGGCTTTTTCACCAGATTCTTGGACCACTCAGTGGAATATATGCAAAATTACCCTGTCGGAGTAGATATTCTTATCATTATTTCTTCATATAATGCTGATATTCCCCTGTGACACCATTTGCTTCTCCTACATATTTGTGTTGTATACTCCAATGTGATGTTCTTTGATTTGGCCACCCTGTATATTTCATACATCTTTCTCTAACTCGCTTTTGTCGGGGTCGCCCGGTGTATTTTTCTTGAATTCACCCAAACAATTCTTGAGGGGCCAGCCTGCATATTGTTCTACAACTCCCAATATCACTTTTTGTGCGCCACCCCGTAAATCATTCAGTGACTCCCAGAGCATATTTGTCCAACTCAACTCCCAATGTCCAGGGCCATCGTGTACACGCATGTTTGACACCATCACCCCCGTACAGTTTGATCGGGGCCACCCTGTAATTTTTTTCTCCGACTGCAGCTGACCACATGGGGAGCAGCAGAGCATTGAACTGTTCTGTTTAGTCTACACTCGGTGAAACTCTTGACACACACACGTCCATCCATCCATCCATCCATCCATCAAGGTGTTGTTGCATGTGTTTGGGGTATCCTCCCTTGGACGACCCCTGTGCAGATCTTCCACCCCCCCTCCCCTGGGGTCTGAAGGGTTTTGGGCTGGGTTCTGGCTCATCTTGAGCGCAGCCCAGATTTTTCCTTCCTCAAACACCCTGACCAAGGTAGTTTTTTCACCTCTTTCCCTCCTGTAACATCTTCTTTGTTTCCCCCGGCCAAAATGGGCAGCCCAACTTTTGGGGAGCGCCCAAAATTAGGAGTCAGACAGAGTTCTCAACACAACGGGGGGAGCAAGAAGAAGAAGGGGCCGAAATGCACGAACTCTTCTCGGGTTTCAGGCGCGGTTTCGAATTCCCCAAATTATCTCGTCGCACTTTCCAGGATCTTCAGGGAAGTCACGGTTGGACAAAGTCTTCAATGCTTCATTCAACGGCCGAGAATTAGCGAAGCCGCGAATCTTTTCTGTCCAGCAGAAACAGCAGAAGCTGCAGTAAAACCTCGACTGCGGAAAGTTGTAGCAAAGACCGAATCAGAGTCCGTCCAGAAATGGAATCCAGAGTGGACGACGGAGCCAATTTCTGTGCCAACTTCGTGCCAAAATATGAGCAAACAGAAATGCCAAGTTGGAATCGCTGCGAATCGAGTTGAAACACAGTCAACCGTAGGTGTAGCAAAGTCATTGACTTTACATATTCAGTGCAGTCAGACCTCGAAGTTATGGTATTGCTTGGTCGGTAATAACAACTTTATCATAAGCTTCAGACACGACTCGGGGCAAGAATGACTGAGCTTGGTGGTTCTTAATACAATTATCTCATTTGATAGAAGATTATCTTTAACAATTTCGGCTGAACTTTTCTGTTCTAGTCGCACTGACAGAGTGATGACAATTTTTTGACGAGTAATTGTGTTTCAATGTATTTCCATAGAAGCAACTGTCGTTCAATGCACTTTTTAAAGAATTAACTGTGGTTGACTGACCTTTTACAGCTATTCACCCAGCTGGGGTGAGAAGCAAGATCGCTGACTCATCACAAATCGTGAAGAAAAACACGTTGTGCAGCATAGTTAAAAGATGTAGAAGTCCTTAAAGTGCTCAGGAATCACCTGACATCACACCTACAGGTGTGCTTAGCAATCAAGGTCTCAGAGTCATTTTCTTTCTTGCAAAATGTTCCACAGAATCACACAATGTTTGTGCAGAAACTTACAACTAGGACTCAATTGAAAGATGCAAAAGCAGAGCTTTTGTAACAGAGTAGGACACACTCATAAGGCTCACTGAGTATAAGGTCCAGATGCTTATAAGGCTCATTTTTCCAGGAGCCAAACCCAACTGGCCAGTTTAGTGAACACTTTATAAGGTGACACATAAGAAGATTGACTTCCAGACGCTACAGAGGAGGAAGAAGAACATGACAAGGTGGATGCTGACCTGCCAACTTTGCTGCCAAGCTACTCATGAGGACGCACTCGGGCAGGTGGCAGAAGAACTGGGCTTGGGGCAGATGGAAGTTGAGGAAGATCTGAGAGCCATCCCAACCTTTCCAACTTGCCCAAGACACTGTTCAGGGAGGCCTCTTGCAACCAGGCTCTTCTCAGCACTCTGTATTTGATCCATTTTCAAAGGAGTCTCACGCCACCATCGCCAAGAGTGTCAAACAAACACAAGTTGTATTTTTGCCAATCATCCAGGGTGTGGAGCAAAAATTACAGGTTGTGCACTAAATGTTGATGGATATAAGGCTCATACGTTTATAAGGTTGACTTTGGCCATGGACAAAAGTGAACCTTATAAGCGTGTTCTACTGTATTGCAGCTGAACGAGGGCATTCTCGGCTCCGTCGGAAAGCTCGAGGCTTAAGTAATTAAAGTTTCTACCTGTAGCCAGGACTCTGAGCGCACCTGTGACGAAATAACTAATGTAATCAAATATGATTACTAAAGTAATGGTATCTGCTGTCACTGTAATAATTTTCGTCAGCTGAATATACAACAAACCCGTGCACAAATGGAAGCAGTGCACGCAGTGATTGAGTCAATCACTGCAGTGACTGGGTGATCTTCAGATTCAGCACACCCATGTTGTTGTCGTTGAAGCTCCTTCCCACGGTGGACGTGTTTGCCATGGACTCCCTGGACGACTCCTTCACTCCCCCCACGAGATGTGTACTCAAACTGGGTCTCCTCAGCCCCCATCAGTGTGAATGTATGAGAGGGTGAGGACCGAGTTGTAAACACGGGGTTTTCTTTCGCTAATTCAGCCCTTCTTTCACCAATGACTCGCGTTTCTTCTTTCACTAATGACCCACGAAATGACTGTTTCTAAATATTTAAATACCATATTCACTTCTCAAAACATTTTGTATTCGCATAAAGTAGGAAGATCTTTGATAGGAATGAAAGTGCCCGAGTGAAAATTGATTGTTTGTTCCTCAAGTAGCTTAAAAGATCACCGAGAAATCTTGTCCATGAGGGGAAATCGCAGCATTTCCCAGATTCTTCAATGAGATTTCTCGCAAAAAAAGTTTGCGGAACGGCAAACTCGGCAGGGGATTTTTCCGCAATTTTTCCGCAATTTTTTTTGGCAAATTGCATCCAGTCCCTTAAGATAAGATGCATCAGCCGAGTCGGTCGATGTCATTCAGAGAGGAGGGAAACGTGACACGATTTCCCAACTCCATCGTAAAGAGAGAGGAGACGAGCCTCGCATACGAGTTCGTGACCGTCCTGACGCCCAAGGACGACGTCGGCAAGGCCTGTGAGGCCCGCGCCAACCGTGGGAAGCAGTGGATAAGCACGCTTTCTTTAGTCAACGTGAACTTCGTCGTTGGGATCTCCTCACAGTTGGGCTACACAAGTGCAATGTGGGCTCTGTGAGAGTAATTTAAAAATGTTGAGTCGTTATGAGTAAAAGTAATGCAAGCAGTAGTTTTACAAAGAAAGTAATGATACTTAATGATATCCTTTCAGAAATAAGGTGTTATAAGGACTCGTCTAGAGGTCAGTTGCTCGAGGTCAGACTTTAGTGAGTCACTAAAATCTATAACTACATTTAGGGGGCGGGATTTTACGCGCTTCCTGGGAAAATATATTTGCTCAATCTGTCACTTCCTCGACAGTTTATGCACATGAATTTGTCGAAAAGATCTAGGCTGCCAACTTAACTGAGTAGTTGTAAAATACTTTTACTCGATGAAACAAACATGACAGTTTGTCAGGATGACTTGAAAGTGAAACACCAAAGATTGATATATTTTGGCTCCATTTGCAGCAAAACCCACATTTTTTTAAATTTTTGAAACAAATTGTACGAACTTGGAAGTCGTCATATTTGCCAAGTGCAACTTTATAATAGTGGTGAGTGACTCTCTCTTCCTCAACCCACCCTGGTAAGTTTCCTGAACATGTTAGTGCACATCTTTGTCTCTTACTGCATCAAGATTATGTTTGTGTAAAGCCCAAACCATTGTGAAGGATCTTGATTTGGCACAGCAGTCAGAGCCTGTGCAAAAAAGGTTTGCACCAGTGGCAGACAGCAAAATATGCTTGAATGTATTGAGCTTTCAGTAGCTGATAATAATATAGGTTGGGTAATCTGATCCTCTGGGTCAGTGATGCCCAATTTCTTCTCTCACTCTCTCCTTTGCACAATGATAGCATCAAATGTTTGCCGCCCCAAGACTCAGTGGGGAGTCTTCGATTGCCTCAAGTGGCCAGCAGGGCCATTGTATTTAGACACACACATATGTTAAGTTAGTTCTTTTCATGCATGTCTTTATAGCGCCACGTCTGTGGACTGCTCGAACTGACGACTACGGCGCAAGTCGTGGCAACATTGAGACGACTTCGAGGGTGGAGGCGAGGGCGACGGTGATCATGGAGACGACGTCGAGGGCAACCCCAAGTCTGGGGGTGATCAGGTGGGTGGGGTGGGGGGGGGGGAGGACACGGACTGACAGACAGACACTCCTCCCACCCAGCAAAGCGTTAGTCTTTTTATACGTACACCCTATATAATTTCGCAATCATCCCTCTGGTGTTCAATTAATATGTAGGGCATGTGAGACATCAGAATGAAGCCCAGAAGACAATGGGTTGGGCAAGTTATGGGCGTCATGTTTGGGCCTGCCTGCCTTGAATGCAGGATCTAAGAGAAATTACACAACTCTGCCTATGCACTTACTCCAAATGCACAGTAGAAGTCTGACATGAGGGTCAAGTAGACATTTGACCGTGTGCACACACCGTCATGGGGCTGGTGGACGAGGTCACGCCCTAGTCGACGCTCATGGACAAGCAGTCGTCCCATGTCATGGACAACGCTGACCATCACCGGCACCAAGCTGTCATTCCAGCGGTCATTCCAGACCATCCTCAGCGTCCTCTCCCACTTCCCCCTTGTACAAGGAAAAACCCCTCAAAGAAGAAGTTACTTAATGTGATCAGAATCTCTCCCCCCCCCCTCCCTCCCTCCAAGGATGAACCCCGACCAACCCTGCAAGGGCGGGGCTCAAACAACTTCACAAACTTTGCCTGATTTGGCTAATAAATGGTGGCTTCTTTCTTTCTTCTTTGCGGCCAGATTATTCTTCTTTTGGAACGACATCGCCGAGAAGAGGGAACCATAATACGTCACCCTGTGGGTGACCAGAGGGAGGGGCAAGAATCCCCCCCTCCCCCCTGCGGCCACGAAAGAGAGGAAAATGAAGATGGGCAGAAAAAAGGGGTTGCTGCTTCTGTTGTTTCCTTGTCTTGATGTATGCGGGAATGTGTCTGTGTTCTCTCCTGATAGATAAACCTCGGAATTTTAGTTGAGAGAGTAGTAAAGTTCCTTCGAAAAATAGAGAAGGAGGCTGAAAATATCGGAGTTGAGTTGAAAATTGAGAAAAAAGTTCAAGTTCGAGTGACTCAAATTTCAAAAACAGACAAAGTTCTCCTAACGTCCCGATAACAGAGGAAAAGGCAAGACCGAAAAAGAGGCCAAAAGCTATTCACATAAAACTCCGACACCCCCAGATAACAAAGTTTCCGAGTGATTTAGTGAAGCATTCAACCAATGAGATGAAGAAGGAGAAGGAGAAACGATGCATGATGATTTCATTTCAGGTGTTTGCTTGCAGTCAACATTCGATAGGGGAAACATTAAATCAGTCTCTCTCAGGCACAGGCAATTTCAACTTCTTTTGGCTGAAAAACACTGCAATTTAAGTGAAGTTCCAATTTTCCTCCCAGCTATGATGCGTTTCTTTCAAGTCACAGCTTCTTAAAGTTAACTGGCAATTTGGACACTCAGGATTCCCCCAAACATAATCTAATCTAATCCAACCACACCTAGTCTACTTTCACATAGCCAAACCTAACCCTAACCCAACCACAGAGGTGCAACAGTTGTCTGAGCCACCTATTCTATCAAGCATCCAAAGCTAGCCTGAACACATATATTATCTGCATTCTGTTCATTTTGATGCATTCTTTCAACGTACAGAGCGTTGAAGGATAAATGCAAAGCTGCATTTAGCCTTCGGGGCTAGAGGGGTCAACCCTCTCTCCTGGGAACTCCCATGATAAGGACACTGCTAAGGTTAGGGTGACCCAGACTCCTTGTGGATCTGCTCTTGACCTGACCACGAAAATCGAACCGATCCGTTGAGTTCACCGAATCTCTGGCAGTAGATGAACTCCTTGTTGCTCTGTCTCAGAGTGAACCTGTAGCATGTGATCTTAGTGAAGAGGGATTCGAGTCCATCCAGATCGTTACGCTCAAGAAGATAGAAGGTGTGCTCTCAAGACCAACCTCAGCAGAGACCAAAAGTTTTGGGCACGTAAAAACAAAGATGGAGAGAAAATTGGGTGCCCAATTTCGCTAATGCTGTTCCTGAAAGTGCAGCTTTGAGTTCCCAGGCCAAGCCAAAAGCCTCTCCCACTGAGCTAAGTAGGCCAAGAATGAATTTGTCCAAGTTTTGGCAATGAAGTCATCTTTGTTGTGTAAACGTTACTTAGATTTTGGCACAATGGCAGTAGGTACAATGATGCTTGGTCGCTCGCTAGCTCTCAATAACCATCCTTGGCACTGTCGCGTGCCGCCTCTGCTGCCGACATCCACCGGTTGTACAAGAACAAGAAGCCCAGCCTGTTGCCCTTCCTGCCCTGGTGGCTCCCGCCAACAAGACTCTGCCTCCGGTAGTAGCACTGCGTGGGCCTCCTGCTGCCCAGGCCGCGTGTTGTGTGGCGCCTGGGACATGGGGTGCACTCCTCAGAGTGGAAGGACATGGCGAAAGACCCCTTGGGACAGAGCTGACAGAGCAAGTCCTGTTCAGACCGCTTCATGCCCGGTGGGCAGGCCACACAGCGGCCAGCAGAACGCTCCTCCCAGCCGGGTGCACAAATTGGCGACTCATACACTGGGCTGCAGTCGGGGATGAAGCGACGCAGCTCCCAGTCGATGCGGTGCTCATTGCAGAGGTACGTGGGTGGGCGGCTTGTGAACTGCTGATAGAACTCATGCCCGGGGTCACAGACCGGCGTGCAGCGCTTGTAGAGGTGAATCTTCTCACAGGACATGTGACCATTGGGGATCTCGGGTACATTCTCACATGCCGCCGACACACCATTGTTGCCATGGAGGATCTCAGAAGACTGAGGTGGCAGCACTGTGATGGTGAAGCCACACCTCCTGATGTTGCCATCCATGTCAGTTGCCTGGTACAGGACATGGTGCCTCCCCTCTGAAAAGTAGTGGCCAGGCAGGAATGAGGCCATGACATGCTGGATCTGGACATTGTCCTGGAAGATGGGCTCCTTCCATGTGATGCGCTTGCTCCTCTGGCCCACTGGCAGGTACTCGGCGAATGACTGAGGACACTGGCGCACTCTGGGTGGCTCCATGTCACGTACGTGAATGATCATCTGGCAGGACGACACTTGCGAGGACAAGGGACTGTGAGCTGAGAAGGTGATCACGTGCTTGCCTCGTGTCATCTCGCCCTCAAGCTGCTTTGCCCACGAAGGATCAGCATCCACGAATCTGCAAAGTGATGGACCACGGATCATGGGCAAGAGTCGCAAATCGATCAATTTGCATGTCAAATTGGTGGTACTTTCTGTGTCACATCATGCTCTTTTCATGTCAAATTGAGAATCAGGAAATTTCAATGACGGATTAGAACAACTCATTCGAGGACCAGAAGTACTCAACTTGGGTGGCCCTCAATTTTCAATCGAAAGTACTCAACTTTGGATGTGAAGTACTCAAGTTGGGGTTTGATATATTTGATTTAGGGCCCCAAGTACTTGATTTAGGGTCCGAAATACTCAATTTAGGGCCTGAAGTACTTGATTGGATGGTAGCACAACGTGGACAGAAAACAAAGTGGATCCTGGAAGCATTGGAATGGAAGCAGAGCAGCACTCACCTGAACCAGTCGACATTTGTCTTGGGCTGAGGAAACATGACGTAGACAGATGTTGCTTTCCCCGGCAGAGGCTTTGTGATGTCCTGGGGACAAATGATGAAGGGCTTCGGGAAGTCGGGCACGCACGTGGGCAAGGTGCTGAGCTGCTTCCACGTGCCCTTGAATGTGCACCCAGAGAGGTTGGGCCCTGCAAGCGTGTAGCCTCGCTCGCACTTGAACTCACACCGCTTTCCAAATGGGGTAGGCATCAGGTGGCAGCTCGCTGGTTCTGCATGGCCGTTGGGGATGGGAGGAATGATGGGACAGGTCACTGGGAGGCAGTTGGCATCGGGGCCAGTCCATAGGGAGCCAGCCACGCATTTCTTCCTCATCATCCCCGAGGGTCTATAGCCCCTAAGGCATTTTAGCTTGCACCTGGTGCCCACTGGGTACAGACGGCGGTTACAGACCATGTAACCATGCCTTGGCCTTGGAGGAGACATGCAGAAGGCTGTGTGGCTCTGGGCAATCTTGCAGTTCCTCCCATCCCTCTTGAGATGATACCCCGATGGGCAAAGGCACTCATAGGCACCTTCAGAGTTCTTGCACTCATCCGAGCAGCCACCATTCTCAACCTCGCACTCATTCACATCAATGCACTGTGAAGCATTGGATGGAGACACCTGGTACCCGTGCCTGCACCTGCAGCTGTACCCCCCGTCGGTGTTGACACACTCATGCTGACACTGGTTGAGCGCAGCATCCGCGCACTCATCCACATCGATACAGGTCCTCTGGTCTACCCTGTCCAGTGTGTAGCCTTCCCTGCAGCCACAATCGAACCCGCCATCCCGGTTGAAGCAGAGCTGGGAGCAGCCGTGGTCTTCCCCCTTGCACTCATCATGGTCATTGCACAGCTTCTCGTCTTCGGGAGAGGTGACAAACCCGTCGTTGCAGGTGCAGTAGTAGGAGCCGGGTGTGTTGGCACATCTGTGATGGCATCCACCATTGTCTTCTTGACATTCATCATAGTCTTCACATTTCCGTCCCTCGACCAGGAGAAAGCCCACATCGCACGAGCACTCGAAGGTCCCCGGGAGGTTTTGGCATGTCCCCTTCTCGCACAGGTCAGGGTCCAGGCATTCATCAACATCTGTGCAGGTAGAGCCCTCCTCGGAGAGTTGGTACCCTGGGTGGCACCGGCACTCGTAGGACCCGACAGTGTTCAAGCAGTCACTGTGTTCTTTGCAGACGTCCTGGACGCACTCGTTGACATCAAAGCACGAGTCGTCGACGAACTCGAAGCCATGTTGGCACTGACACTCGTACCTACCGTTGAGGTTGAGGCAGTCTCCATGGTGTCCGCACGGGTTAGAGCTCTCCGAGCATTCGTCGACATCAGCGCAGTGCCCCTTTGTGTAGTTGTAGCCAGGATAGCAGGCGCACTCGTATCCTGGAGAGGCATTGACGCAGTCTCCGTTGACGCAGGGATTGCCCAGGCTGCACTCGTTCACGTCGACACAGCTGCCTTCAAAGATCTCGAAGCCTTCATGGCAATAGCACTCGTAAGACCCCGGGGTGTTGAGGCAGTAGCCGTTGCTGCCGCAGGGATCCTCCTGACACTCGTCCATGTCGATGCACTCCTCATCGGCCTGGAGAGACGTTTGGTATCCCGGGTGACATTGGCAAGCAAACGACCCCTGACTGTTGAGACACTGCCCGTGCCCGCAGACGCCAGGCATCTCCTCGCACTCATCCACGTCCAGGCACAACTTGTCATCCTCGTGGTGAATGTGAAATCCCGAGTAGCACCCGCACATGTGCGCCCCTTCCTGGTTGATGCAGATCTGCTCGCAGCCACCGTTGTCAACGGCGCACTCGTCTTTGTCGGTGCAGGTGAGCCCATCATCGAGCAGATGGAAGCCATCGAAGCACTCGCAGTGGTACGAGCCTGCCGCGTTGATGCAGTTCTGAGAGCAGCCGCCGTTGTCCTCGGCACACTCATCCACATCTGTGCAGTTGGAGGCGATCTCAGCATATCCTTCCTGGCACTGGCAGTAAGCAGATCCTGGTGTGTTGACACACTGGTGGGGACACTTGAGCTCGCCGTCCTCGCACTCATCAACATCCACGCATGTCTTCCAGTCATCGCCGAGGTGAAATCCCTCTGGGCAGAGACAGAACACCTGGTTGTAGCTGTCGATGCAGATGTGCGAGCATCCGCCGTTGTTCTTCTGACACACGTTCATGTCATCGCACGTGTGGTTGTCCGCGGCCAGGACAGTGCCTGGCAGGGCTTCACACGAGCATCGATAGCTGCCCTCCTCATTGTGGCAGGTGTCCTGACAGGGACCGTGCCCGTTGTTGAGGAGGCACTCGTTGATGTCCACACATCGGTTGTACTGGGACTGGAAGCCGGGGTGGCAGGCACACATGAAGGTGCCAGGCTTGTTGATGCAGATCCCCTCGCACCCGCCGTTGTCTTCCCCCTCGCACTCGTTGATGTCCACGCACGAGTGGCCGTCATCGCTGATCAGGTAGCCTTCGTGACACTCACACTGAGGCTTCCCCTGGCCGTTGCCGCTGCTCTCGACTTCTAAGAAGCAGAGCTGCTCGCACTGCGCCTGAGCATCTTTGTCGCACACAGGTCTCGGGTCCTGGGTGCTGTGGGGCACGCACTTGGGCCTCTTGCCGATCCACTCCCTCTCCGCGCAGTACAGCGTGTTCAGATCGGCCGGCTCGAACATGAAGCCCTTGTGGCACTCGTAGAGCACTTCTGCATAGAATTCTCCTGGCATTGCCAAGTTTGGCACTCGGTGGTCGTAGCCCCTACGTACAAACAAACACACACGCGTTATTTGGACTGTCAGCCTGTGAATCATATGAGGCTCAAAAAAGTCTTCGACCTGCAGTGCAAATTACCTGATCTCAGTGTTGTCCAACTCAGGTGCCTCCACGAACTCTATGACGCAAGAGGTGTCGAGACGCAGGATGTCTGCATCGTGCTTGTAGTAGAACTCATGCCTGATCTCCTGCTGCTCTAGCATGGACAGTTGTGGGGGAGGGAACGAAGCAGTGGTTGTCATCGTGGTTGACGTCGTCGTCATTGTAGTGATTGATGTCGTGATCAGTGTCTTGGTCGACGTAGTTGCTTCAGGAGCTGATGAAGTCGGAGTTCTCCAAGAGTCTTCGTCGCCTGATCCGCTGTACCACGGTTGTTCATCATCATCATCATCATCACTGTGGCCAGAGCCGGAGGACAGATCTTCGTCGTCTTCATCGCCTTCGTGGCTGCCAGAGCCAGAGAAATGATCGTCGTCGTCGTCGTCGTCGATGAGTATGACACTCGTCGACGGCGCTTCTGTTGGTACTTTCGGGGTCGTGGCGGACGTTGTCGTTGCTGTAGTGGTCGTTGTCCTTCCTCCTCCCGACCCTTCTTCCTCTCCTCCGTCATCATCATAGTCTTCATCATCAATGAGAATGACGTCGCGCTGGTCGCCCGAGCCGTGCTCCTCCTCCTGAACATCATCACCGGCATTGGCAGCTGCCTGGTGTCCACTGCTGTCATCACCCTCACTGATTTCGCCCTTGTTGTGGCTCTCTTGCTCGTCTTGCTCACCAACGTCATCATCCTTTCCTCCTTGTTCGTTTTCCTTGTCGTCACCATCATCATCATTGCCCTCATTGTAGCTGTCTCCCTCTTCAGTCTCATCATAGTCATAGTCATAGAAATCTCCATAATAGTCGTCATCTTCAGTGCTGCTTTTCTCATTGTCCTCCTCACCGTACATGTAATCTCCCTCATCGTAGAACCCCTCGTAGTCGTACTCATCATCGTAGACGTCTGAGGGCGCCGGTGCATCACTCACCATCTTCTGCAGGGTTGATTTTCGCCGGGGTCTTGTTTTCTCGCCAGCTGAAAAGAATTTGTGATCTCTCCTCCTCCTCCCCCTCCTTGTTGTTCTTGTTGTCTTGGCAAGCCACTGATTGACAAGCGTCTTCACGCAAAGGGGGAGCTCAAGATTGCCATCGCTGTCGCAGACAACGGCAACATTGTGGTTGTCGTGGCACGTGACGCGGTGCCTGCCGTCGCCCAAGCTTTCCACCTTGGTCAGACTGGCCAATGCCTGGATGACATCTGCACACTTGTGTCCCGCTCTCCTGTGCGAAGCCGCCAGGACTTGGACAAGGGACAGAATGGTGATGAAAAAGCCTCTCTTCATCTTGTCATCTTGTGGATTCTCCGTGATGATGACAATGACATTGAAGTGCTCAGGTAAGATGAGTCCACAGGTGACGACAATGAGGACTGATCATGCTCAGAGCCTATAAGTGATCAGGAGGATGACGACAAAGGAGAAGACGAGGGGGAAAAAACAACATATGAGGATGTAGTCCTTGAAAATGTCTCTTAACTTGTTTGCTCAAGGTCTTCCAAGAGCTTTGATGAAGAAGCAACATTGACATTTTGTGGACAGCCATGAGACTTCCCACATGTCATAACAGGGAGGTGAACCGAACAGCAGCTTAGGGGTGTATAACTCTTGTATCGAATGATGCAAATGCATTGTTTTAGGACTATTGGGAAAAAGGAGTGGCCCTATGGTTCATAATATGCCAATGTTTTTGTGCAAATACTCTAAAATTGCATTTCTGACCTCTCGAGATTTGAACATTTGCCACTAACATGAAGGTGAACACTCAATACTCAGGTATGAACGCTTTAGAGAAAGTGCTCCACAATGGACAACCCCTCGATGTCATTGTCCAAGTGCAGATTTACTGCTTTCTGACAATCATTTTTATACGAGCAACCTCTCTGCCAGCGTCAAGGTGAGCAACGTCGCCAAGGTGTACAACGTCACCAAGCAATATATCTACTTCAGGTGAGGAAAACTCCAGCAGATCGCAATGTAAGGAAAACTTAAAATAGGCACTTCTTGAGGGCTTTCACGGGCATTTTTTGTTTAAAAGCTACTCTAGGCCTCTAGGGCAGGCCCTCTTTTCTTGATACATGCCTACACATTAGTGCACCAGTCATTGGTACGACTTTTGTGCTATGAGAGGCCTTGGCTGTCTCTTTTTTTGCGTCGGTACCAATGGGTAGCAGAGTCTACTGCTGGCTGTTGGGGATTGGCTGCACCAACACGATGCTCCTGTTGCCCAGGGGGTCGCACTACGTCCAGCTACTGACTTGGTGCACCAACTTGGTCTTGGCGAGTCCGCTGCTCCCGGGGCAGGTGCAACAGGGACATTCGCCGTCCTTGGCCAAATACAGTGCGTTCAAGAGTCCCCTTTAGACCGTTGTCAATGGCAGCCAGAAGCTGCTTGACAGTAGTGAAGGCACCGCAATAACCTCGAAAAAGGTGGATTTTGAAAAGGCGAAAACAAAAACTTACTTTTTTTTTCTAAATTCAAAAAATCTCAGAACGAGTTTCGGCACTGAATTTCGATACTTTGTACCTTCGTACTTTGTACGCAACATCGCGTAGCATCTCGACAGCAGCTCTGTGACTACAACGCTCTCCCTACTACGCACAAAGCACCACGCGTTCGACCTCAACGACGACGATCTGGGCAGCGCCGGCGCTCTGGGCAAAGACGGTTTTTGGGTGGTCATCCTGGTGCCTTCAATGTTGGCCTACACTTTCTGGCTGCCGTTGGGAACACGCAAGAGACTCTTGGGCGCATCTAGACCTACGGCTACAAGGTAGCTTGGTTCTATGAGGGGTGCGACGTCGCCAAGGTGTACAACGTCTCCAGGCACATCATACATGCGATCACTTTTGGACGGCTCTTTAGTCGATGTCTCATGTTTCTAGCCTCACCTTTGAGTTAAGCATTCCAGCTTAAAAAGAAGATCTCGTCCATCACAGTGAAAACTCCCCTGGCAAAAGCATCTCTGAGATTGAACGTGCAAAAAATCATTCACAAATATTGCTAAATATGGCCCAAATGTCCAAAGTATGAGACCCCACGACAGATGCCAATTTCTGCCTTGAAAGAAAACAAATGTTGTTCGCAGAAAAAGCCAGAAGTTTAAGTGCTTGCACATTCTGAGTGAGTGCAACACTTTTCAAGGGAATTTATCTCTGTGTTATGTTGACTCTAAGTTGTTGTTCACCTTGGTGTTCATGTGCGTTCACCTTCCTGTTATAAGACGGTACCGCAGTTGATCGGTACTTGTTCATCACTCTGAGGGTTGATGCCCACATTTTGGGGGGTTGGGGGGTTGGGGGTTGGGGTTGGGGGCAGGAAAATGAGTCCTTTTTTTTGCAGGAAACTCTTGACTTTGCTCCCCCCTCACCTTTGAGGCTGTTGTCTTCGACTCGGTGTTGGTTGAGACGTTCTTCTCCGTGCCGCTCTTGGTCCTCGCCACCCCCTCCTCAGTCGGTCTCTTTCAGGCGTTGAATGAGCAGTTTGTGGGTGCTCATTCGTCTGTCTCCTTTTTTTGGGCTGGCCCGGAAACAGATGTGAAGAAGAAGCCGACGCTGCTGCCCTTTTGCTCCTCGGGCTTGCTGCGATTTTAATCAGGGATTGCACGGGCGCGCGCGCGCGCAAGCACGCACACACCACACACGCACACGCAAGCATCAAACAGGGGGGGGGGGGG
>JAAUXU010108974.1_pt1 | contig 15398 bp, 20 predicted proteins | sample 7278151 | NCBI WGS metagenome assembly JAAUXU01 (sample SAMN14350113, study PRJNA611818) | marine sediment metagenome | isolation source: surface marine sediment (1.8m) | place: French Polynesia: Moorea | collected 2018-08 | reverse complement strand
TCCTGCTTCTTCAAGAGGAGCATCAGGAAGAAGATTGCCTACTCATGCATTTGTAAGTGTCACCTGTACATCTCATGTCAGAGCAAGTGTGTCTCCCGGAATGTCTGCATCCCGTAGCATGGTGTAGACTAAATTGTAAAACTGAAATGAGGATTTTTTTTTCTAGCAGATTCTACATTTCGGGAAGCAAGTCACTAACAGACAGCTTAAATTAATGCGAATTGTTCATCATTCATGTTTAAGTTATTTCGTCTCCTTCAGTCAAGAAGTTAAAATTTCTACTGTTCTGTTTCGACATGTGCATGTTTTGAAAAACAGCAGAATCCATAGACAGTTCATGGTGAACTTCCTAGTTCTTCCAAGAATTGTTACTTTTAATATGACACCATGCATCTATCTCGTGCAAGTGTATCTTGACTTCCTTGAAGGTGCACACAGTTATGCGTGTGTTACCTACCACAATGTACGTAGCAAACTTTTCTCGCCCATGATCAGTTTGTCAGACGACAGTGCAGTAGAACAGAAAGATCAAGTGCTTCTTACAGTCACGTCGTCCGCTCTCACACGGGGTCACATTTTAGGTGTGATGCCTTCTTACGCATCTGTCCATGGTCGTTTAAAAGTACGTTCACCTCCGACTTGAAGTCTTACTGCACCTAAGGTGGTGCGTTCTAATGTTACAGTTCACCTAACGTCCTCGGGTACATTTGCGCAGCAAAAATCACATTTGGGATAGCGAGAAATGGCGCTCATTATTTATTTGCAGGCTGCAAATTGGTCTCGTAATCTCCCTCGACTCCTTTCCCTGTGTCTCTTTTTCTGCCTAGGGTGACATGATTTATGCTAGCGTAAACGCAGCCTTTCTCCTCTCTTTTAGCGGGTCGCGGACTCTGTCAGATCGACAAGGCCAGACGGAATTGGTGCCCTGCCTGCAGACTCATGAAATGCTTCGAGGCAAACATGAATCCAAACGGTAAGACAATCACCATCAACATTATTAATGCACTGCGTGCGGTATCACTTTTCAGCTCGGAGTGTCTTTGTGTCACTCAGTGGTACAGTTAGGCCAGGGAAAGCCCTGAGTCCAAAGCTCCACCACTGTTTATATGGATATATATTTGATATAACCGTTGCAGCTGTGCAAGAAGAACGAGGCCCCCGGAAGTCGTCGCCGCGGTCCAACAAGTCCAATAGCTACAATAGCAGCAGTTCAGGTCATCATCATGGCAGGCCCAAGAGCCAAGGAAACGACAGAAACAGCTTTATTCGACCGTGGTTGACAGAAGAAAAGAGGGCTGAGGGACGCAGCCAAGGTGCAGCAACTGGTGAGCAACCACAAACGATGCGAAGAAGGAAGATTGAGATGTTAGAAGGCGCTGCAGACTGGTCTAAGACCTTGAGTGAGCATCACAAGACAAGTAATGGCAAAGCTAAAGTTCAATGAACAAATTCCTGCCTCACATGATGATGTTTTAGGAGAACCAAATGGCACCTTTGCCCCGCCGCTTCCTCCACCGCCCGCTTGTTTGCAGCTCCTGCTCGCGACCTTGCTGAAGCTGTCCAATCACCCCGAGCTCTCCAGCGCCAATCGCATTGCGCGCGCCACCATCGCCGGCGCAGTTTGGCCTCAGCTCTTTGCTCTCCAGCTGGCGCAATCCACGCTGGATCCCAGAGCATTAGCGGCCACTGCGGCAGCGCCAGTCGCTGTAGAGGTTCAGCAGCAGCAATTGGCCCTCATCCCACTGGTGCACGCCATCAATGAGCTGAGGGCACTGGCGCTTGATCAGGCAGAGTGGGGACTTCTTGAAGCACTGGTCATTGGAGGAAAAGGTATCAGTGATCAAACTGTGAAATGTACGCTTTATTCTGGGTTGTGGAGCACATGCAGTTTAGTCAAGGTTGCCAATTGTTTACTGGCTATATATTTGTTGCACTACATCTATCCATGCCTTTTTCTCCCAGATTTAGTCTCCACACGCCCACAGCAGCGCCTTCGAGAACTGAGCCACTTGGCCCTGGCCCGCTACCATCTGGTAGCCCACCCGAGGAACGCCCACAGACTGACCCGCATTTTGCTCGCTGTTAACGCGCTTCAGGCGGCCACCGGGAACCAGGACATCATGCTGAGACTCTTCTTTCGAGGCGATGCCGCTGTTGTGCTTCTTTTTATTAATAACATGCTTCTCTTACGCTAATTACACATTCCTATGTCTGTTTGTCTGATTATTCATGTCACTGTTGGTTGGGACTGTGCCTTTGATCTGGAAGAACCAAAACTATCACCACGCAAATATCCATAGATAGGCGATTCTGCCTTAGGTGTTCAATTCGTGTCTTCTGGCTACTTTTAGCTGACGTTCCTCCGTTTCCTATGCAGTACACTGTACAAGTATGTATGTACACGATTGTTGCAACTTATTTTGCAACTAGGACCAGAACACTTATGCGGCCTCTTCTAAGAGAAAGGTTGGGCGAAAATTATCTCTTTCTTGCCGCTCTTAAACTTATGTTGTGTCACGTGATTAACCTTAGGAGAGGTTTTGCTGGGATGCAGCTGTTAGAAAGTAGAAAGCCAGGAGAGTCACAACAGCAGTACTGTAGAAGTGACTCAGCTCGGCAACAGACAGAGGATTTGCCCTCATGTCATGATGCAACTCTCGTTCAAGATTACTCCGCCGAAGAAGCCAGCGCCGTTCTAGTCATGAGGTCGAGTTGGTGGTTTTGAACCAATAGTCATCATCGCTGAGCCAGGCGAACGCCAGGGGTAAGAAGGTGTGGCAGGAGACCAACCATGGGATTTACAAAGACCATGACACCTGTTCTGCACTCACCATGGTGTTATTGTAACTTCACAGGCCTTTTGTTTCACTAGGTCTTTTATTCCTTCCAGTTCTCCAACGAGAGTCCGACGAAGTCGCCAAAGCCACAACAATCAATTAGTTCTGATTGCGGCGCTCACTCATCTTTTAATACTTGGGTAAGAAAGATACAAATCCTTTCCCTCAGTACTGACTGGCATTTATGCTGCAGCTTTGTTGATAACGACGGAAAGTTTGGCACAAGCCTCCAAAGCAAGTTATTATATAGATTCAGCTTCACTTGGTCTACTCGAATGATGGTACTCGGGTAGATGTTTCAACTCTCTACGTTTTCTACTCTACACTTGAGTCCTGAAGACTTCTCTGGGGGAAAATAACCTTCTGGAGTCAGAACGCCCAGTCGTTTCAGTTAACATCCTTCAGACATGCAGGCGCCTGGCTACGTCATCTGTACCTCTTGTACCCACCTGAGTCGAATTCACTGGTTTTCTTCCTCTGGAGCAACTGCTCCACTTGACTTAACCCACTGCCACATTCTGGCAGCTCTCTTGTTGAGCAGACCTCCTATGGCCGCCGAGGCAGACGAGGCGTAAGTAGAGAATAGTTGCAGTCATTGTTACTTTCCACCAGAGGCCACAGTTGTCGGGCATGATCAGGGAATGAACACTAGCAACGCTCGTCTTCCAATGCCAAACATGTGCATAGCACTCAACGCCGTTGTGGCCAGAGCATTTGCGAAGTAACATTGACTCTTGGATGATTCAACCATATTGCGTCGGTGGCTCTGTTTCTCCCGAAAAAATATTAGTTCCAAAGTACCCTAGCTTGTGTCTTCGTTCTCTCTCTCTCTCTCTCTCTCTCAGGTGTTATCTTTTCTCTAGCCTGGGGCACTTAAATAAAAAAGATGAAGAAAGAGCTCCTAAAGTTGGCAAACCACTTCTGCTGCGGTGGCGACGGTTAAGGTAGAGGAGGGAGCGTAGTACAAGTTCTGCGGAGTGCGCAGACTGGTCCACTTCTCTTACCTGCGTTGGTTGACCCCTCTCTACTCAGCCAGGAGGAGGGGGAGGAAGATGGCACACACGTCTTAGTGGAAGGGGAGGGGTACCAAACCTCTCCATTAAAGTTTGTCCACAACATCATTAGTGCTGACAACAAGGTATCAAAGCTTTGGTAGCAGAAGCCATCTTGCTACTACTGTGTTTAACTTTTGGCCAGGTGTGCACTCCTCTTTTGCCAGTGCGCTGGTTGTCATAGATAAACTTCATTCGTGTAGTCGAGTCTCTAGAAAACCCAGCTTCTTGAAAGACGCTCTTTTCTTGGGGAAAACCCCTGCCACTCCTGGCGTTTAAAGAGACGGCGTGATGGGAAGATTTCTTCAGGTTGGTTGCTCGTCGTGGCGCAGCACGGACAATACAACTCGGTGCGTGGTACTGTTATTTCTCCAGTAGGTATGTTTGGCAGGAGAGAGACGTGTGTAGTCGTAGTAGGCACTACGAATACATACGTGTAGCCGTAGTACGTGCGTACGTACGTGAAGTCGGTGCTTCCGGTCGAAAGCTGCTCCTTGGTGGTTTTGCATAAGGATTTGTTCCAACGTCGTGTGGAGGGAGGGTCTGAACGGCCATGTTGAGCAACGAAGGCAGCCATCAGTAGAGTAACAGGTTTGCTGTGTCTCCATCTTTAATTCCAAGCACATCGCTGTGCTGGGAGTGCATATAAGGATAAGTGCAGACAAATTAATCACTTTCTGCGCACCTTTCCAGTCAATTGAGAGAGTGTGCATCAAGTAGAAATCTCTTTTACTCTGTGCACTTCATGGTAACGACGCTCATTTTCGCACTGTCTGCAGCGAGTGGAACAAGCGACTTAACTTATGTCAATCTTTTCAGCATTCATGTATAAGGTGCTGTGTAAGAGTCCTACTTCAGTGTCATTTTTCAGCACAGGCGAGCAACTGAGCAGGCTTATATTATACAGCTCACTGCGGGATTTGATAGACACATTTGAAGCTACAAGAATATTCCGACTTTGTGATTGTGATCACACGGTTCATCTTTCAGGTCATCAACAGTTCTCTCTCTTTCCAGAAACCCGAAGTTCTCAACGTCAAGTCACACTTACAACCTTTAAGGGTCACAGCGCAGAAGTAGTTGTACCTACGTGAAAAAAGCAAGATGTCCTCACCTCTCGACAATTCGTATATACGCCATTTGAACGGCAGCGAAAATGGTCACCACAACGGAATCGAGACCTCACACTCGCCGTCGCCGTCGTCCTCATCTCGCTTTGGCGACGATGAGATTGGCATCGTCAATATGGAGATCTATTTCCCTCCTTCGTATGTGGATCAGTCCGAGCTGGAGGCGTTTGACGGCGCCTCCACGGGCAAGTACACCATTGGTCTGGGGCAGACCAAGATGGGATTTTGCACGGACATTGAGGACGTCAACTCACTCTGCCTGACGGCCGTCAGCCGACTCATCGCCAAGTCCGGCGTCTCTTACGCCGACATAGGCCGCCTTGAGGTGGGAACCGAGACCCTGCTCGACAAGAGCAAGAGCGTCAAAACTGTGCTAATGCGTCTCTTCAAAGAGTCTGGCAACACGGACGTGGAGGGAGTGACATGCACGAATGCCTGCTACGGTGGCACGGCAGCCCTCTTCAACTGCGTGGCTTGGGCGGTCGAGTCCGCCGCCTACGATGGACGCTATGCAGTGGCCGTGTGCGCTGACATCGCCGTTTACGCCAGAGGGAATGCCCGGCCCACTGGTGGTGCAGGTGCTGTTGCCATGTTAATTGGCCGCCGGCCAGCTCTCGTGCTTGACCGCGGCCTCCGCGGCACCCACGTAGAGGACGTCTACGACTTCTACAAGCCGGAAATGGCGTCTGAATACCCCACGGTGGACGGAAAGCTCACCATCCAATGCTACCTCCGAGCTCTCGACCGCTGCTACGCCCGTTATTGCGCCAAGAGAGAGGCCTCTGAGGGTGGAACAGTCGATTTAAACTCCTTCGATGCTGTGCTCTTCCACACGCCTTTCTGTAAGCTGGTACAGAAAAGTCTCGGTCGCCTGCGCCTAAACGACTTCGTGCGTACGCCCAAGGAGGAGCGCTTGGCCAGGTTCCCCGGGCTTGAGGGTTTCCTCAACGTGGAGCTGGAGTCCTCTTATTTTGATAGGGATGTGGAAAAGGCTTTCATGACCGACAGCCGGGAGCTGTTCGAGGCCAAAACGAAGCCAAGTTTGCTCATCGCCACCAATGTGGGCAACATGTACACGCCTTCTCTGTACGGTGGCCTCGTCTCCTTCATCTGCGGAGCTCCTACCCTCGACAGCCTGCGCGGTCGCAGAGTCGGACTCTTCTCCTACGGCTCAGGCCTCGTGGCCTCCTTCTTCTCGTTGAGGTTCTCGGACGACGACTCACCGACCTCGCCGCTCGCAGCACTGAAGAGATCTCTCGGTGATGTCCAGACTCGACTGGCCGCTAGGAACAAGGTGACACCAGCTGAATTCGACCGGGTGATGCGTGAGCGGGAGTTGTCGCATCATGCGGCTCCCTACGAGCCCAAGGCAGACCCGGCCGATCTCTTCCCGGGCACTTGGTACCTGGTCGGTATCGACGAGAAGCACCGCAGACAATATGAGCAGGCGACAACTAGCTACGCCAATCCTCAGGTCAATGGACACTCGTAGAAACACTAATAGCTCCACTTTATCCGTCCATATGCTTTTAATATTGTTGCTAAGACCGGGTTGCACACGAGGTCATTCCGGATGTGTCCATCTCATAAGAGTTTTTTTCCCTCTAATTTTTGTTTTTGCCAGTGAGATCGTTCGAAAGTCTACATGTGCGACCCGGTCTTCATCACCAACCGTCTTCCGAATTCCGAAGTCTTTAATCGTGAAGAATGATTTGCGCCTCGCTGCCACATAATTACAATATATTTTACGTACATACAAAACAAGCTCACATAGTAATCAGCTATTCCACACAGACCACCTCTCCACCTTTTGCTGCTGATATTGTGGCGTGCTGGAAAGTTTTGTAGTTCAACGTTAGGGCTACGCCTGGGAACAACCCGATGATGAGCTATTTTTAAAGGATTTTGTCACGTATTAAGCATCAACGCGTCTATGCTCTCCCTGTATCGAAGGATGTTATTCTAATCACTGTTGATATTACTGATAATAAACGATGACATTTTTAGAACTGAGTCGCCGACGCATTCACTGTGCCAGCATGGACGTGTGAAAGAAAGATATATTTTTCAACCTTTTTTCATCAACAACACATAAGAGGACGAACCTGTAGCAGTGATGCATACCTTTTTTTGCCTATGGTAGTAGAAAAGGTAATACAACTGACGACGACTCGCAATGAAGCACTTAAGTTTAGCAGCACATGTTTTAGTATGCATGAAGCTAGAAACAGGACTTTGAATGAAGGCATGTGTGTATAACACGTGTAGTAGCAGTATGCAAAAAACTACAGCTTGAGGGATAACAAGTGAGGGTACAGTTCATGATGATTGCATGTAGTACACACTACACGTACGTACACGTACGAAACCGTCAAGACAGAAATAGTGAAAATGATGACAATAACTATGGTATATATGATCGTACAGCTAGAGGTGGTAAAAAAAGCACCAAGGCTGATGTTGCTGTTACTGCAAGATTTTGGAATCCTCTTCCCTGACCTCAGACTTGGCCTTGACAAATTCTTTAGCAACCTCATCATTGGTTCGCTGAGAGAGGATCCGCAGAATGGTCCAACCGGTCTCGTCCATTTGAATGCGACGCCCCAGGGCAAGCCAGCATGCACACGAACCCTTAAAAGTGTAATAACAGTGTGCGTAAGTCCAGTCAATGATGCAAATTGTCAGAGGCCAACAAGAAGCCATTACCTGGTCTTCCAGATCTTTGAGCTGCATCACTGCTACACCGATGAGTCGATCATCGCGTCCAAAACAATGGTCCTTAACAGCAATGTGTAACTCGTACGATCCGAGTTGTTCTTCATTTCCAATTATACTGAAAGCACATGCACGTTTTTAGCGCAAAATGTCACGGGCATGTCATCTTGCGTGACACTGGAGCATGTGAACATGGACAATCATGGATTAATACGCACTAATTTTAACATCGCGTTTGCTGTTTACTCGCCGATTTTTTCCGAGCGTGTGGTCAAATAGAGCTTTACGACATCATAGCAGCTGGAGCGGGCAGTAAAGGGACAAAGATGTGTATAAAGTTGCTTTACCACGCACGTTACGGAAGTAGATACAGCCCAGGACTCAAATGGACAGAGCAGAATTAAATGCACGCGGCTACCAGAAGATGTGAGAAGTAAATGTATCCTGAAGAGTTGTGAAGGCAACCACAGTTATGACAACAGTGCCTGCTACAACGACGACTGAGTAGGCCTTAAACAAAAGGTGCGATGTTAAAGTTTAAACGTCATTTTCGTGAAGAAGCAGAATGTGTGCGATTTTAGATTTAAGAGCTCTCATGGGATGATGTCCCAACACTACTTCCATTGCCATAAGTATGCTTCTGCAGAACTGCGTCGTTAGCTGCGTCAGTTCTAGAGTCACTAACTCTACAACAATATGCTATGCAGAGCGTCCTTAAAGCCAGTCAGTGACGAAAACACATGACTGGAATAAACGAATTGAGTAAGGTAGGTGGGTTAAGCACCGATGCAGTATTTCTACTACAATTTGGCACCCAGTCAAGGCCACTTTTCTCGGGCAGAAACGAAGGAAAGCCTTGAGTGTCTTTTACCAATGGAAAAGATCAGCTAAAAATTAACCGAGTATGAAGTGTCCGCCGCAATTAGTAGCTACTGGCTTAAAAGAAGTCATCCCTGCTCTGTATGCACAAATACATTCGTATGTTATACTTACAAACTGAACGTCTCATTGTACTTCGGAGACCAATTGGCATTCTTGTACTTGGTTTTCATCTGCCTCTTCTTGTCTCCAAGATGGGGACCAATCAAATTAACTTCAACCAATGGCTTGAAAGTCTGGATACGAGGCCACTTGAGGTCATTAGCAGCAACAACTGTAAGCAGTTACATTTTGAAGGCATGCGGATGAAGACGTACACACACTCACTCAGTATTTCTACTGACCTTTAACAGTAACCTTGTGTTCTCCTGTGCCAGGATGTGTATAAAGGTCAACCTGTACAGAAACTTCTCCAGCGCTTCCTTCGTCTAAAGATGAGGTATCTAAATGGGAAGGCGGGAGAGCTCTTTAAGAATTGCACGTTAGTAACTGACGGAGAGAAATGTTACTTGATACATTGCACGTATGTACACATCTACTTCGTAACTGCAAACACTACCTTGATTTCTTTGCGTAGCCACGAAGTTCTTGATTAGGGCATCCGTTGTCTGCGTGTACAGCGAGAGCGCATGCTGCAGTGACTTGAGGTCCTCGGATTTGTTCACGTAGCTCATCTTGAGCCCAATTCCGCCTGCATGGAAATACTGTTTGATTGTCTCTAAGGCCGCGTCCAACACGGCGCACTGCTTGGGCGAGAGACTACGGTTGTGACCCTCTTTGATGTCCTGCAACAGGGTGATAATTAAGTGCAGTGATGTTATGTGTGTCGTAGCGCCAGATTGCTGGTATTACCGAGACTACACTCAAGACATCTTTAACGTCCTGCTTGCCGCTGAACTTGTTCTTGAAAAAGCCAGTGACGTCTTCAACCTTCTTGGTCTTTTCCGCTATGTTCTTCATATCACCGGCCAGATTCTTAATTGCAGCCTATGGTGATCAAGCACCGGATAGAGGTATCGGCTTATGAAGTAGAAGTTTCGGGAGGAAATCTTACCGCCTTATCAGTTATGGGTGGAAGCACGATGTTCTTCTCCAGACTCCTCATCACAATCTTCCACAGCTCTTTAAGGAGCCGCTTCAGGACACTCTTATCACATATTTCTGCATACATGCTGAGAGATCCGTCGAGAAGATCCATGAGAGGCTGTAAGATGCTGTCAGCAGCGGCCTGCACTTCGCTTTTAGAAATGGCCTGGCCATGGCCACCTCCTTTGACTTCATACAGCAGTTTGCCCATAGCCATCACAGAGACGTCAACACGTCGATTGAAGCTGAAAAGGAGCAACAGCTCATTGATGTTGTACCAAAGCACGCCAAGTCAAGACTGCGCTAGTACCTTATCGCAAAACTGTGGGCTAGCTCATCAAGATCTTTGTTGAGTTTCGACTGCAGTTGGTTCAGCATTGCAGCCGAATCCTCCTCCAACTCTTCTCCGCCCATGGATTGGTAGGTTTTCTCGAGCTGGATCCTAGTTTGCTGTATGTTGTTCATCAGCACACATGCCTGGAAAAGGGGGGCGTTCACATCAGAATTGGACTAATCCCAGGAACAACGTTTAACTTACAGTAGCTTCGTCTTTCACGTGATTTGGGAAGTCCTGCTTGAGAAGGTTTGCGTATGCAGTAAGTACCATAACAACTGTGCTTGCGAAGCGAGCCATGTAAGTTTTCCAGATCTCGGGATCTTGGCACTCTAACTTCTGGAGGACCTCGAAGCACTGAGTCAGTTGCGTGAACACATCCACCACAGAGTTGGAAAAGTTCGAATGCTCTGTGTTCTTTTGGAACTGTAAAGAGGATCAGTGATCAGATTCCCTGTTGTGGTGACACTCTGATATGCGTGCGATGCAGTCACCATTACCATTACAATGCTGGTAGCGTCCACTGTCACATTCATTACCTTGTCCTTTTTATCCCTTGCGTACGCAGAGTGGAGGAACTCGAGGCTGATCTCATCGTTCTCACTCAACCACTGTAGCACAAACGGTTTGAACCATGCTGGATACTCTGGAACTTGCCCTTTGTAGGGCGGCACGTTAGATACATATGTCTTGTACAGCCACTTGACCCTGAAGTGACAGTTGAGATATGCGGAAGACTTGCAGAGGCGCTCGATCGCATGCTCCTCCATAGCGTACTTCATGTCTGTGGCGAAAAGGTTCCACATGGTGGAGGCAGACAGCTGTAAAAGCTTGGATGTAGCTCGGGTCTCATCTGCACATACGGTGTCATACAAATGTTTATGGCGTGATACTTACGTGTCCAACATTGACTTCCTGAGGGAACTGATTCAGTACTGGTCCGTAGCTATTCTTGTCCTCCTCAATGACTGAGGTGATGAGAGCGATTAATCTGTGCCAGAATTCTAGGTCATCCTTGCGCGGACCCGTGTCTTCTTGCGCTGCTTCGTTTCTCTCCTGACCAGGCTCTTGCTGCAGAATACAAGTCGTTGTGAGGGTCATTTAAAGAATAACTTTCAATCAAAGTAGATTCATTGCATGCGTATTGGTTGACGCGCACAACAATATGGAGAAGGTATATATACCTGAAATTCTCTGTTGTATAACTCGTAGCAGTTGGCGAAGAGGAACTGATATGTAGAACGCTGACAGGCCTTGATGCAATCTCGGACGACAGTGCTAGCTCTGGGAGGACTGGCCAACTCTTGAACCTTGAGCGGAAGAATAGCAATGATCATCTTGCCTCATGTACTGGTAGTACCTAAGCAAACTATACTTTACCTTCATCCGGAAGAACGTGATGCTAGTGAGGAGGTCCACTGTCGCTTTGAGATCACGCAGCTTTTCTGGGTTGGAAGCGGGAAAGTTGTTTCTGTACATGTTTAAGTCGATCCTCAAAGAGTTGTGAAGCTGGTCCAGCAGTCTGATGTACTTCTCTTTCTGTAAAGGTATTGGAAATGCAAGAGACGAAACGTCAGAGATGACCTCTGCCTTGCACTTGGTCATTCTTACCCCAAAATTGGAAGCTGAAAACCTATCACTGGCTGACACAGTGTTGCCGGCAGTCGTGTGAGCGTAAAAAGCGTTGATGTTGGCCAATAGAGTGCTCATCTGAGCGGGTACTCCAGGGCAAAGATACTTGGATGACAAACAGTGAAAGTGTCTGGAGGATAAGGAAGAATGAGGATCCATCCTAACGAAACAAGCATTTCATCCAATCTTACGTCATGGCTTGGAAGATGCTCTCAATGCCATATCTGAGTGCGAACTCGTCGATGACATCTTGCTCCGTTGCGTCAAAGTAAACTTTCCACGCGTCTTCACCATGTGCTTCAGGTAGCTTCACCATGCTTGAATTCAGTTCGCATAAATAATGGAAGAGGTTTTCGTGCAGACATGTATACTGCACATGGTAGGGCGCGACCTAGCATCGAATATCCGTAAATATGACACCGTTCGGGTATGAATAGGGGTAAAGTGATGTGCATACCTTCTCCTCTCCTTTGATCTCCACGCTGATCTGCAGTCTAATGGAGCCTGACACGGAGGATTTGTCCGATCTCTTCTCCAGATTGTACCAGACATCCATTTCGCCTGACAAAGTGCGCACCTCAATGATTGTCTGGCCAAGAAAGTCATCAGACTCGCGAGTCAGCTTTTGCCTCAGCTTGGACTTGAGGTCATTGTCTTCGTCCCACACTCTCACTTTGATGCGATCGGAAGAGTTGTGGCACTCACTGTAAGCAATATTATTTTCCAGTAACTCAACGCTTCGTGTTCTGATGGAAACCTGACGTTAATCTTACAAGTAAAACTTCTCATTCCACTCTGGATTGAGTTCCTTTGGTACCGTCTTTGTCCTCTTCTTGGACTTTCCCACTTGAACAGTGACGTACGGATCAGACGTGCCTGTCTTGTCCTTAGCGATTAGGCCCTGGGCACAGATAACTGAAAGCAGTCGACAACAAAGGAGCGTAAGACTTTAAACGTGACATTATAAGGACCTGGATTATTTGGCACAGCTGAGAACAATACCGTGGAACACGCTTATTTGAATCCATTTGGGACTGAGTGAGATCTTTTGTTCATATAGCCGATTGAGCCATATTGGCATTTTACGCAAAAAAACCACCAGTAATAGATATAAGAAAAGAAGCTTTTTTACAGTTTTTTTGAACATCAGCGGGCGGGCAAACAAATTGCAGCCTTAAACACTTTGTACATTAACAATGTTAACGTAATCCGATAGAGCGTAGGCTGCAAAATGTTCAGCCTAACAGCAGGTTGTCTCTGACACATTTTTGGGAGTCAATCAGAAGCCAGCAAAAGGCTCATTGATGCATATAAGCGTGTTCCACTGTACAAGATGAGCTACATGTGGCTTAATTCCTGACTTCTCCACCCTCATGGTGACAAAGTTTTACTTGAAGCACTTTTTGAGCGTCTAAGGTTAGTTAACCTTTCACTTAGTCTGTACGCGCTAACACGTACTGTACGTACAGTGCCTGCTACTGCAGCTAGCTAGTCGTGTACTCGCAAACGTCTGCCTTTTACCACTCATATGTGGTGCTATGTGCAAACACACTCAGACTAAAGGGGAAGAACCACACGTATTAAAAATCCATGCGCTTTTACTCGCTCACCTGTGATTGCGATCTTACACGACCACTTTGACGTTCCATCGAGCACAGCCTGCTCGGCCTGGTTCATCAGGTCCACGTGGGTATCCGCGGTCTGGCCGAATGTTTTCCTGCGACACAGCAAGCACACGCACACACATTTAGTCCGCAAAAAAACGACAACAACCAAATCAAGGGATCGTAGCAGACATCCACTTATGAAAACACGGTGGTTCATATGTGTGGGGAGAGTTACTTACAAGTAGCTTAGAGTATGAGGTACACCGAGTACAAACGGGGTTACGCATTCGTTGTGAACTAGTAACGCACGTAACTCCAAGTCGATCTTGTACACTTTGTGTGTAAATAACTAATAAAAAGTTGGTAGGTAAGAGGGGGCTGTTGTCATACAGTGTCCTATAATGTATATATATATATATAGATATAGATATTTATAGATATATAATAAAAAGTTGGTAAGTATGACGGGGTTGTTGTTATACAGCATCCTTTTTCATGTATGTCAAAGAATGCTGTATGACCTATCAATCCTTCCCACCTATCAACTTTTTATTAGTGCACTTTATTATACGTGTATACGTGTGCGTAGCTAGGGAATGGCGCATTCGTATTCTCCATATGCACTATGCGGGTTTGGATGGGTCAAACTCTTTTTGGCAAACAACACTTAGTTAATGAGATTGTACTGTAGCAAAACTCTCTTCTTGCTCCAGATCCACGGAAGACGGTGGTGCCACCATGAGACCACAAGTGGAATAGGACATTGCCGGCACAGGAACATTTATTAAACCTTGAGTGTGTCCTGTTCTGCTTCGTCTGAGTGCAGCATGAGTCAGGGAATATTAACGCAGTGGCGGTACTGTGTTCCTAGTACGCGCCAGTGGGAGCATCAGGGCTGCCCAATCTTTGCTGACTCACACTGTACGAATGTTAAGGTGTTCCGTTCCGTGACTTTGTGCTGCATGACGAGTACTAAGTTGTACTGTGTTTATATGCGTGACTGCGGGCGCGCGAGTGCGCGCGCGCGCGCGCGTGTGTGTGTGTGTGTGTTGTACGCACAGTTATTGAGGGATCTCTCAATCGGATGGTGAAACGACACGTAGAAAAAAATTCTCTCTAATCGTTCTCTGAGGGCGTGACTACCGGATGCACACCAGGCCCGGTCAACCAACCTGTGATGACAATCTTTGCTGACCACTTGCTAATGCCCTGCGCAATGGTGTACGAGTTCGCCTCCATCGTTGTCTGGTGGATCTTTGCGGGAACTTTAAAGACTCGCCTAATACGAAGATACGGAAAAGAAGAGATGGGGAAGGATGGTAGTAGAGCCTTTGTGGCCTTTAAAGGCCGGGCTGACCTCCGCTGACACCATCATCAAGGCATCAACGTCAAAAGAGCATAAGATTTGCTTTGACAACTTACGCTGCATACGTGGTTCGAGCGAAACTCTTATGATGAGGCTGACTGGCGTACTCATTGCGTAATACAAGTATCCACATGTACGTACCTGATGAGTTCGAATATCTCTGGGTTGTCGGAAACCCTCGCCTTCATCCTTTCTTTCATGGCCACGATGATGGCGTTGGCTTTGTCGTCTGCGCCGTGCTTGGCGCTCTTCTCGGCGGCGCCTGAAAGAAGACGAGCTTCAAAGACAGTACCACAATTTAAAAAGGCGTCTTCCTCAACGCTCTCTGCTTTCTCATCTTTGGTCTTGACTAACTCAATCGTCGGTTGAGCTTCTAGATGTCAAGCTGCGCCAAAAGCACGAGGAACGCATGACGTTGCGTTACAAGCCAGTACAACTTATTGTAAGGTAAACTTACCTGGTGGATCACGACATAAGTGTAAGTTATATAGCTTCTAGTGCATGTACTACGTACTGAACTCGCACTACAGTACGGTACACAGGAGGGGGCGTCGGGAGGGCTAAATTTCCGCGGAGCAACAGTCATTTCTTTGTGCGCATTAGGTGAGCTGAAAATTCAGCAGTAAATGGTTGTCTGACGGATGAAAAAAGTGTCAAGAGAATTCCCGTTGGAAACTTAGCCTCCTATTTATAAGCACAGGGTGCAGTTTTTCAAGCCTCACTCGAAAGACTTATTTTTCTCATGCTTATTTTTTTCGGG
>JAAUXU010002885.1_pt1 | contig 15398 bp, 20 predicted proteins | sample 7278151 | NCBI WGS metagenome assembly JAAUXU01 (sample SAMN14350113, study PRJNA611818) | marine sediment metagenome | isolation source: surface marine sediment (1.8m) | place: French Polynesia: Moorea | collected 2018-08 | reverse complement strand
TCAGGATCTCCCCCTTCTTCGTCTCCCTTTCTCCAACGTCCCTTTGGTGACACGAGCCTTCCCCCACCTCTCCTCACCTCTATCCCCTCTCGATCCAAAGGCCATCATATCATTCCCCACCTCCCTCCCTCCCATCGTGTTGGCATTTTTCATCCCCCATTCCCGCTCAGGCGCTTTTCTTTTCCTAGAAGAGGACCCCCCTCAGAGAAGCCATTTTATCGCCTTCCTCCTATCTATACATTTTCGGCAAGGAAGGGGGATTAGGAGAAGGAGGGGCAGGTGTTCCAAGGGAAGAAAGAGGAAAATGAAAGTCGAGGAAAGGAAATTATATTCCACAAGTTTTTCATTCCGTCTTGATGGGGGACTTTCGATCTAAGGAAAAAGGTGGATAGCACGGGGTCACTTTGTATTTCGTACATAGCTGTCTGTCTTTGGCTTGAGAAATTAATGACTACCTGTTAGAAGTTTAGCTACCGGAGAGCTAAAAGACAAATTTTTCTCTTCCAGGAACTCTCTACGGTGATGCGGTCCCTGGGCCAAAACCCGACTGACGCCGAGGTCCAGGACATGATCAACGAGGTGGACGTCGACGGAAGCGGGGCCATCGAGTTCCCGGAATTCTGCGTGAGTCCATTTTCTGTTTCCAGGCTGCTCTATCTCTCTTGGATGCACTTCATCCATTTTTCATTACATTGCTTTTCCAATTGTTTCGCCCCCTCCTCCCGCGCTGCCCACATCCACTTATCCCTCCTCGGGCCATTTTCTTTCTCGGTCAGACTTGGCCGGAAGCAGCATTGAAAAGGGGGGCGAACAAACTTTCGGTATATTGCGGGCAAAAAAACCTGTGGTGAAAACTCGAGAGAAAACTATCGGTGGCGAGGACTTGGAGAATAGAACGTTGGATAGTTTTAAGCGAGGGAAAATTTGTCCATTGTCCACGGATGTTGTATATTTCCTTTCTTACTTACAGTCTTTTGCCTGTAGCAAAGCCAACAGGTAAACGGTAAGCAGGAGAAAGGGAAAGAGGCTAGAGTTTGTTCAACATTCAATACGGTATAGGCCTTGTTTAGCTGAAATTGTGCCCTATGACGTAATATAAATGGGACAGTGTCCCCAAAAATAGCATTGGTCCAATAAATGCTGGCATAAAAAAGTTTGAAATAGCATCCCTGTCAAAGAATCACAAAAATAGCAATGTAATTTATTGCTTAACCATATGCTTGGAAAAATTTACATCCCGTCACAGATCACGGAACAAAGTGAGTTCTTGTCCTCTTTCTTGGGATGGGAATAGGAAAAGAATTGCTCCTCTTCCGAGAAAGAGGAAGAAGAAAGAAGCTCCCTCCTCTTTCGAAGCTGCCTCCCTCGGGCGAGGAAAACGGAGGTTCGTTCGGGCAAGTATGTGGGAGGGCGGGTGCATGGTCCGTCCAGCTGTGGAGAGAAAAGGGATTGCTTTTTTCTTCTCTTTCTTTCTTTTGCGACGGGAGGAAAAGAGAAAAGGAAGTGAGGTGTATATCTTTCTCTCCCTCCCTTGAGTAGATGGCCAAAGCAAAAGGGGACTGTCGGTGTCTTAAGGGTTGGAGGAGGAGAAATACCAGAAGCAGAAACGGAGAAAAAAGTCTTTGGGAACACATGGTACACAAACCAAGGGTAAAGGGGTGCTCCCTTGTTGGAACCGGCAGCGTTTAAAAATATGCTTCTCATTCAATGCTCTTCTTTGTCTTTCCCTTCGCGCAGGTGATGATGGTGAAGAAGATGCAGGAGACTGACACGGAGAACGAGATCCGCGAGGCGTACAGGGTGTTCGACAAGGAGCGCACGGGCGTCATCGCGGTCAGCGAGATGAGGCTCATACTCTCCAACCTGCCGGAGAAGCTCAGCGAGGAGGAGATAGAGGAGATGCTCGCCACCGCAGACAGGTGCGTACGTGGGGGAGATCGCGGTCTTGGAATGAAAAGGTTATTGTCGTTCTTTTTCTTGTCTTTTGCAGAGACGGGAACGGGAGCTTCAGCTACGACGAGTTCCGCATGATGATCGGAGCCACTCTGTCCATGAAGTAGAGAAAAACAATCGTTTTACAATTTTATCTCCTGGATTTTTTTACCGCACACTTGAACCGATAGGCACAAAACTCTTCTCTTGCGCTGATATGACACGATGTCTCAAACTGGCAGTTTATTTTTTTGTATTTACTACACATTGAGTCGGTTTGCTTTTGCTTGCTTTGCCTTCAAATTCTCTTGTTTAGAAATCTAGTCTTAGACCTATAGCCAGAATCTAGATTAGCAAGTAAGTATTTTTCCACAGTATATACAGTAGCCATAGCTGTGTAGAACGCTTTCTGGCTGAAAAAATAGCCAAGCAGGATGCAAGTCATTTCATACGACTGGGGCAGGAGAAAGCCAAAAAAACAGAAAAAGCAAAAAGACTCACTTGACAGTCCTACAATTCCAATCCTTTTTCTTCTTTCTTCTTTCACAAGGTGGTGAGCACTGATCATCGACCCAAAAAAACACCGCCGCTGCTGCTGCAACAACGAGACAGCATCCAGCAGCTCATGAGAAGACAGATGAGGAAATATCACTCCAGAGCCAAAAAGCTTCAACAGAAGAAGCATACATATTATGGCAAAAAAAGACAACCCCGCCCTCCCCTGCAATGCAATGCCCAACAGACGTGGCTCAAGAGCAAAAAAGATTATGTTCCCTGCTTTGACGAGCGTTTCTGTAGAGAACACCTGTCTGAATTGTGCTTTTTTTCTCTTTGGTCGTTTCTCCATTGAGGAATAGGAAAATGATTCCTTTTCCATCTTCTTTTGTAGATGCTTTATTGTCAGATATGCTGTTATAGCTACCCTACCATTTTGGAAGGCCTTGTTATTACTGTTGTTATTTGTGTCATCAGACGGCATGCCGCAGATCACCAAATTTTATGTACTCTTGAATCCACTTTCCGTTACGCCGGCGTGTATACTGCGGTAGCCGTCATATGTAATCATGCCGTCACATGCAGTCATGCAGTCATAGTGCCCCTGTGCCCATGTATATAAGAAAATACATAAGGGATTTTGACGGCATGACAGCATAAGACGTCATGACGACATTGACGACATACCGCGGTATACACGCCGGCGTAACGGAAAGTGGAGTCAAAAAGGGAAAAAATTGTCTCACAAGGGTGTCGGCTGCCGACTGTTGTCGGCCGTCATAATGCAGAGACGACATCGACACAGTAATAAAGTGCCGTGTACGGATTGGTTGGGTATACGTACTTATATACTATGAAGAGTTGCTTATTGTAGATTGTTAATTTTTGTTCTTACGAGAAAAATATTATCTTAGTTTCTAGATTGGCCAGAGAGAGAAAAACAACCCGCCGCGGGCATGAGATGTCATCGGACGCGTCAAATATTGAAACAAGAATATTTCGTTTGTACCGTGTAGGAATTGAGGCGAAAAACATGAATGTGTCAGAAGTGGCTAGCTTGAGAGAGAAGTATCGCTGTATCCGTCGCCAGGCAAATTGGGCAAAATTGATACAAAGTATGTAATTATACCTACTGTGCCAAAAAAGGAAATAAATCTCCGGAACGTCAAAGCGTCATGTGTTTAGTACTCGTGTGTTTCACTTTGTGAAGAGTTTCACTGAATAGAGTAACTGTACTAGCATGCAGAATGCGTATCTCAAGGCAGGAAGGCTTTCCAACCCGGCCAAGAGGAGAGAGCGGCATTTGCGGCTCGAGAAAGTGGCCGAAAAAGTCTCGGCAAATAGGAACAAATCGCCATCGATCACGCAACCTTGTTTGATGAACAGCCTACACCTTGTTGCTGTGAGATGCTGATGCTATAGGTACGTAAGGATGGTGACAAAGACAAGAAAGTAGTGGCGTCAAAATAGTTTTTGCCGTCCCTAAACCAAACCAAACCGTACAAAATAAACTTTGCTGCAGCTATTGAAAATTGCTGGAGACATCATTCCATACTTGGTGCAACTAAACTTGACATTCTTTCTGTCCACGCATTGAAGCTGGTATTTTTTTCCAAAATAGTCCCAAGCCTTCAATGCGCCAAAAACATTTTACTTTTTGCCTCCATCTCCCTCTTAGCCACTTTTGCAGCAACCCAATATATGACGTGCTCCAAAATTAATGATGCTGCAGGCGAACGAGAGAGCGACGCCGCGCGCTCCGAGAAGGGCGATTCTGCGAGCGAGTGCGGAAAAGCGGCTAAGAAAAGTGTCTAACACTTTCTCACTCCTTCCAGGAACGTTGCTGCAGAAGAGAGCGGCCTGACATTATCCTGAAAACTTTTCTTCTTCTTCACTTTGCCTAGTGTGTGCTGCCGCCGACGATTCTAACAGTATATTATTTTTGCTTTTTCGCATAACAGCTAGCAAAAGTCGCCGGACGAAAGAGGCCGCTTTCCCCTTCTTCTCCGAAAATGAAGTGAAAAACAGAAAAAAAGGCGTTGCCACCTTTTAGGTTCCGAGGACTTGTGTCGTGCTTCGGCCCTGGAAAAGAGGAAGGAGAGGGAGAGGGGAGAGGGGCGGAGGAAAAGTCGATAACTTCATTTCGCTTGCACAACAACAACACAAAAGGAGTTCTCCCTCTTCTGCCCTTACGGCTACAATTCCCTTCTCTCCCCCTGAGGAGTTTGTTGGGCGCAAAGGTGCGATGGGAGGGGCGGCCGCGAAAGGGGAGGTGGAAAAAGGAGTAGGAAAAGGAGGCGTGCCCATATTGCATTAGGAGAAGAGGGAGGGGGGGCAACAACTCCAAACTTTTTTTCTGCCAGTTTCTCCCTTTTTCTCCGCCCATTCAGGCTTGCGGAAGGAGGTAGAAAAGGGGAGGGGGGCGAACTTTTTTTAAAGTAGCTGGAAAGAGCGGGAGTGGGGGGGAAATAGGGGAGTGGGAGCTTTCTCAGAGGAGTGAGTGAGGTGAGAGAGAAGAGTGGAGGGAAGGCGGATGTGGGGCTACTTCTTATGGGTTGAAGGGCCTTCCTTCCTTCTTTCCTCCCCTCAATCCTTAAAGGGGAAGCGGCGGAGGGAGAAGAAGAAGAAGAAGAAGTCCTTCAATGTTTGCCTACCCTCTCTTCTCCCCGTCCCGAATCGGGTGAGTGAGGAGTGAGGGGAAAATCTCACGGGTGGCGGGAAAGGTGAGTTGGAAGGGGGGGAGAAGGGCCTGTCCGTTTTTTCCTCGACTGAGCAGGGAAGAAGAGCAAGCAAAGGGGCCGACCGACCTCCGTAGTCCGTACTTCTTCTTAGACAGGCCGACGCCAACGCCGATGCTTTCCAGGTTCTCTCCTCTGTTCCCCCCTTCTTCTCTCTCCGTCTTAGAGGAAGAGCGAGGGGAGGAAGGAGGCCGACGGAAGGGAAGGGGGGAGGAAAGTGAAGCAACAAATACTTGAGGGGAAGGAAGGGCACGAGGAAGAAGAAGAAAGGGGGGAGGAAAGGAGAGAAAGAAGGCGCCTGGGAAAGTTAAGACGGGAGAGAATGGGGGATGAGGGGAGCAGAACAGAAGACGGGAAGGATGAGGAAGCATAGATTAACTTGTACGGACGCCGCAGGGGGAGGGAAATTGAGGGGAAAACAGCCCTGCTCTGCGCAACACATGTAATGTCCTGGAAGGGGGAAGGGGGAAAACCTGCACTGCGTCACTGTGGAACGCGCTCGGTCATTCCGTCCCAAATGTATCTGCTGGCGGGCGGACGGCCTTCGTCCTTCTCCCCTCTTTCCCCAGGCGGCTACCTGTGGAAGAAAAAGGGAGAGTGACGCTTTCTTATGTACAGCGGCGGCGGTGCAGCGGGTAAGTGTCATCATTTTGCGCAAAGGGGAAAAGGGAAAGAAAGAGAAAGCGTGACTGGCTTGAGAAGAAAGAGAGAGAAAGGAGGAAGGGAAGGGGGAACAGAGAAGCAGAGAAGGAGACGCTTTCCCTTCGGGCCTTCTCCCTTCTCTCCCTCCGCTCTCTCTCTCTCTTTTTCTCTTCTTCAGGACCTTCGTTCCCCTCGTCTTTCGTGTTCTTCCATCTCGCTCCTCCTCCTCCTCCTGCCCCCACATTCCCTCCCTGGCGGCCAGAAGGGGAAGCAGCAACGTTTAGAAGGAGAGGGTTTTTGGCGGAGGGAGGGGAAAAGGACACTGGAGCGTCACTGATATCCCACATACGGAATACGCAGAGGAAGAAAGGAACATAAAGGGGCAACAAACATAACGTTGGACGGTCGGAAGGAGACCACGGAAGCAAGCACAAGGTTCGCCGGCGCGTGAAATTATGGGCGGGACGAGGAGGAGGAGATCTCGAGGAGGAGAGGAGGAGGAGGCAGAGGAGCGGCAGTGATCACCCAAACGGACGGAGGGACGGAAGGGCCAGGAGGAAATCGTCCGTGGAGAAGAGACCCACAGTTTGCCTTCGCGTCGACGGAGAAAGGAGGTGAGGAAAAAGTTCCCTTTCTTGCAGTGCGTTTTTCGCTCACCTTCACCGTGGTATGCCATTTATACGGCCACTTTTTCTTGGATTTGAGTTTGAGAGTTGAAGGTACAGATTACAGATAGATCCACATTAATTGATTTCCAATCTTCCCAAATGCCAGACTCGCCGCGGTAAGTCTCTGCGGGGCAAAAAAAATCCGAAGACCTCGACTCTACAAATGTGAATTCGTGATGTCGGATATTCGCCGAAAATAGCCTTTTCCCGACCCGCCCCCTCCTCCTGTCCTTTCAATTCTTGGCAGGGAGGAACGGATTGTTCCGCAGTGATTGGCTCTAAAAACCACATGGTGCAGCAAAAAAAGGCCCCCGCGGAACCTTTTCTTTCTCCTTTTCATTTTGTGGATCATACCTTGCTGCACTGCGCACAGGACTTGGGCGAGAGGGGCAAAAAGGGTTCCCCCTCCCCCTCCCATGCCGTCACCTTTTCCCCCAATAGCTTTTAATCCTCTCCCGTTATCTTTCTCAGCCAGGCGGCGGCAACGCCCCCCCCCCCTCTTCCCCCCTCTGCAGGAAAACGAGGCCTGCCCACCCACTCCATAGAAAGGGACGCCCGCCCATTCACCTAATCGTTCATCCCGATCTTGATCTTCCCTCCCTCATTCGCTCTAATCACCCCCTTCGATCGCCGCCCACCTCCTAAGGACGGGCGACGCTCATTCCCTCCCCCCACTTTCCCCACAATTGACCCCGCACACTGCGTTGTACTAACGTTCTCCTCTTTCCTTTCAGTCTCCGACGCGGATCTTTGACGGGGGCTTTCTACTCTTCCTCCCTTCGGGCCCGATCATCCGTCTCTATCAGTCTTGGTCGCGCGTCGCCGAAGAAGACGGAGGAGGAAGAGGAGGATGACGGACAAATTGCGCCCGGACGAGCTGGAGGCCTTCAAGGCGGCCTTCGACATGTTCGACAAGAACCAGGACGGGACCATATCCACAAAGGTGAGGAATCACGGAACCAGTTGCAGCTGCGTACGATAAAAGTAGTAAGTTTTTATATATGTGTTTTTGTGTTGGCCCTTTAAAAACACCTTTTTACCTCCCGTTCTCGGCCGCAATCGATACCGTTTCCGCTCCGTTTTCCAACGGAATTAGGACACGGCGGCAGACTGCATGGGGGAGACCGTCCTCCCTTTTTTGAAAAGGAAAGGTTCCCTCCTCCCCCTGTGTGTTAACACCGTGTGAAATGGGCGCGGGTTCATCCACCTTGATTAAGGGGCGAAGCGGGCGTTGACAAACGGAGCGAGGAGGAATGGTTGGACGTGCGGGAACCAAAACTAAAATACGGAACGAAAGAGGAGTAGGGTGGAAAAGCAGGAGGGGGAATGTGGCTAGGTGTACTACGCATGGTGGCCGTGGTGTTTGCGGCCCAAAGCTAGTGGCCGTGATGATGGTGATGGTGGCTTTGGCTTGGTACTCCATGAGAGGGGAGGGGAGGGAATCGAGTCGAGGAGAAACGAAGAAGAAAGAGAGGAGGAGGGGGCACAAAGTTGGTGTGTGGCTTGCGGCTATTGGCGAAGGGGAGGAGGGGGAGCTTTGTGTTTACTCTGCCCTCTCCATATACTGTACAATATATACTGCAAGCAAAGTGCGCCACCGAACTGCACGTATGTGCAACCAAAAGATTGTTTGGTGTGCTCAGAGGCATTTTACCCTCGCATTCTCTCGTTTTCCCCCTCCGGAAAAATGGAAAAGAGGAGGGTGGAAAGGGAATCGGCGATTGCCGACGCCAGAAGTTGGAGAGGAGAGGAGGAGAAGACCCTTTTAAAAACTGGCGTGAAAGCCTGTCACTTCAATTGGGGGAAAGCCCGCGGCCGCGCTCGGGGGGAAGAAAAGAGGGAGGGGAAATGGGAAACTGTTGAGTTGAGCGATCGACTTTGAAGGCCGACCGAGGGAGGGAGGGACCAAATAGAGCCTGACGCGAGGGGGAGGGATTGGGGACGTAATAACAACATCGCGTGATGACAACTGAAAAAGGGAAAACTCGCATGCAAAAAGGGAGGGAGGTTTTACTGCTCCACTTCTTCGCACAAGTGGACGGGGGACGAACAAACTTGTCCGCCTGCCAGCCTGGCGCAATCGCGCATCCGCCTCCTCCTTCGCCTCCCCTTCCCCCTCGCTGCGCCTTCGTTTGTGAGATGTCATGCGAGTTTCCCATTCGTGCGTTGATGGAGGGAAGGGGAGAGGGAGGGCTGATGGTGTTTTGCGGCGGCGGAGGAGGCATGGCAGGAGGAGAAGGGGGGACTTCGGTGTCGCCTCCTTTCCTCCTATACCGGTACCTCCGCATGAGTGGCAGGAAAAGGAGAAGGAGAAGCACCTTTCTCTCCTTCCCTATAGTGCGTAAGCGCTGAAAAAGAAGGAAGGACGGAGGCCGCCTACCTCACGATTATGTTACTACGTTTTCTCCCCCTCCCCCCTTTTACACGATGAGGGAGGAAATTATTTTTATGGACGCCATCCGTCATGCATTTTTCCCAGGACAGATTAATTATTGTCAAGTGCCCGTCGCAGCCGAATGCGGACGAATGTAGGCAAGCTCAGCAGAAGGTACATATACGTAGATACATGCATTGTACGTTCTATACGCGGTGGGAAATGTCGACTGTCTTTGAAGACTCAACCGCGTAAAAATAGATGGATCCATCATTTTCCCCCTTTCCTCACTATTTAACGTCTTTTCCCAAGGACGCCGCCGCCCCTCTCTAGCTCTCTACTTTGCCCTGTCCTCCATTCTCTTTGTATTTCCTTTTGAAGTTCGTCTCTCCTCCTCCTCGCCCCCAACCCACTTCCAAGAGTTCCCCTGCCTCTGTCCTTTTTTGGGAGAAAAATGGGCTGAGGCTTCTTCTTGGCTTCGTCACTCGCTGTGCAAGGAAAAAGAGGGTGGAGAGGGAGGGGGGTCGCCTCGCGTCGAGCGGAGGAGGAGGAGGAGGAGGAGCACGAAGGGGACTCCCGTCGACAGTGTGGACCGAAGGACGGAGGACGGAGAAGCTAAAGTGAGCAGAGGGAGGCGGCCTTTAAAGAACTCTTTTCATTCCAGCGCGAAAGAAGAGGAGGAAGAGGGAAGAGGAGCTTCCAAAAATTCCCCTCCCCTGCACCTCCTCTCTTTCTCTCTCGCGACCAACTTGTGCTGCCCTGACTACTACTGCGCTAAAGCCGTCGGCTTTGAGGGCGGCTAGCGGAGAAAGAAGAGGGGAGGGGAGAGAATTGCTGGGGAGAAGGAGGGAGGGGGAGAAGAAACGGAAATGGAGACGACGAAAGAACATTCGCGAAAGTGCCGAGTCCCTTCCTGTGCAGCGAAGTGCTGTACAAGTCGCAGTCGTCTTCTATTTCAGGCGCGCTGGGGAGGGGAGGGAAGACGAGGGAGGAAGTGGAAACTGTAGAAAGTAGGACGGAAAGTGAGATCATTTGTAGTCTCGGCGGCCGCGGCGGTAATGTTGTACCACTACTGCTACTACTACACAGTCGTAACACTTTCATGTTTCCCTCCCCTTTTTTCCAGGAGCTGCACGCGGCGATGAGGAGGGCGGGTCAGAACCCGACCGAGGCTGAGGTCCAGGACATGATCAACGAGGTAAATCACTCTCTCCAGATTGCCTCTTTGCATGTACACTTGTGTGTTGTGCCTAAACGACCCCTTTCTCTTCTAAACGCTCAGGTGGACGTGGACGGGTCGGGATACCTAGAGTTTCCCGAGTTCTGCCTGCTCATGCACAAAAAGCTCACCGACTGCGACCAAGAGAATGATCTCAAAGAGGTTTTCAGGGTCTTTGGGAAAGATGAGACTGGTGAGTAATGTGCTACATACTTCTCATGGAGTTGAAAACTAATATATGGAAATCAAACCCTTTCTCCGCCAGGTTGTATCACAGCAGAGGAGCTCAAGTTTGTCCTGACCCACCTGCCCGGCAAGGTCACCTACAAGGAGATCGACGAGATGATCAAGACGGTGGACGAGAACGGCGATGGCAAGATAAACTACCAGGAGTTCCGGGTGATGATCGGCGCCAAACCCAACCTGACCACCGAGCCTGCCAGGAGGAGGCCCAGGGCGGGCGGGGTCGTCGTCACCAAGCCCGTAGCCAGCACCACCTAGGGGGAGGATAAAGATGGGCTCGTTGGAAGCGTGTGATAGCCGCTGCCGCCCCTGTGCCGCAGCGGGAAGAAGCAAGCAATGAGTGTATTTTTTGCTCAAAGAAAAAACAACGCTATTCAGGCGCAAAAAGGCATTTATATAAAAAAAGAGCGGGAGGAATAGGAAAGAGGTGGTAGTACAAAAAACCTTTGGGTAAAGCAAACAGAGGAAACACAAAAACCGAACAAACCTTTTGCCGAAAATGATATTCTTGCTTATCATCTGCACGTTATGCGTAGCTGCATCGAGAAGCAATGCGTATTCCCCCACCGACCCTTCTTTACTGGAAACCCCTTTCGCCCCAGTTCTTAGCAACGCGTCGGCGAGGTTAAATTACGACTTTCCCCTCCATTCCCGCCTAGTCCTCCCTCCCCTCGACCCACTTGTTCCTTTTTCTCTGGCGTCTCGCCCCTGTCGAGGTGAGTGAGAGAGAGAAAGGGAGGGAGAGAGGGAGGGAGATAAATTGATGTCTTATTTCCCCCCTCCTTTTCTTGTCTTGACGTGGCAAGGCCCCCTTTTCTTGTTGCCCGCCACCCACCGACCGGCCACACGCCGCACATTAATCTTCTCCCCCCTATCCCCGCCCGCCACCACAACGTGAAAAAAGCACTTCTCACACGCACGCGCACCTAGAGTGTACAACTAAAAGAGAAAACAATTTCGAACCTCCTTTCGTGCAAAGCAGCCGTTTTACGAAGACCGTTGAAACCTGACGTACGGTACATGCACTGGTTGAATCCCCCGTCTTGCCACTTTGCTCCAGGGGACGTGTGCACAACAAGACTCTTAGCAGATGTCGCTCTCCCTAATTAAGTAGCGCCTCCATCTCCGCCCCCTCGCCCTCCCACCAAAGATCCCAAACATGATGATGCAGCCAGATGAAAAGAGCGTACAAGAGAGAGCTTAGAGAGAGAACGAGAGAGAGCAATTCTACTTTTATCTTCTTGTCGTGAATACATCGTACACGGTCCTATACCCGATTATATATACACAGACCAAGAAAGGGACAAAGGACAAAAAAAAAGTTGGGCGGAAAGACTTTTCAAAGTCGTCGTCGAGGAAATCGATAAATATATATCATCTCGAGATGAGAACTCTACCCGCCGCACTCGAATCCGTTCGCGAAGACGTCCCAATACTTTCCGACGCCCCTCCTCCTTCCCGAAAAAAAAAGTGGACCGATATCTTATACCAATATCTTTCTTTGCCAAACGTTTTTACCCTCCTTCATGCCTGCTTGGGAAAACTTCGATATCGTGACTTTTCCTCTTTTTCGTCGGTCCCACGGTCCGTCTCTCCTCCAGCTCCACTTTCCTTTTTCGTTCGCATCTCATTTCGCTGCCCCTCTCCCCCTCTCGTTTTTCTGCCACATTGAGCGCTCAGAAGAGGAGGGGAGGAGGAAGAAGAGGAGGAGGAGGCCCACCGATTCCTCCAAAAGAAGGGCGAGAGGAGGAACTTTCAAGGAGGAAGAGTGGAAGACTCGTCGACTCTTCCTTGCCGCAACAACGAGGAACGGTATCGGCATCGACGACGACGACGGGAGTCTTCTTCTCTTTCCTCGCGGCAGAGATCCCATTAAAATGGCTTCTCCACCTCCTCATTCCCCCCCTTTTGGTGGGAACCGATGCTCCCAACGACCGAGCAGCCTTCCTCCTCCCTTCCTTCGGCCCAAATGCCTCGGTACAACGGAAACCGCCTCCGTCTTCCTTCCCTCCCGCCCCGGGGATGCCCACCTTTTCTCCTTTCCCCTCCTCCTCCGACGCCGGAAGGAAAAGCAATCTCCTTTTAAGGGGCCGGAGAGGGAGCATGGCTGGTGGTCGGAGGAAGGGGGAAAGCGAAGAGGATCGAGGCTCAGTGCCAAACTTTTACTCTTTTTTTACGGCGGTTGGACGCAACCGCCTACGGAGGCCGAAGGGGCGCTGGCAATCTCCCTCTCTCCATCCTGAGTCTCTCCCTCCCTCTCTCTCTTTAACGGCCACCACACAGCGCGTTTATACGTACTGAACGTACTTACCAGCCGATCCTCCCTCTCTCCAACCCTTTTCCAGCTCTTCCAGCCCCGTGATGCTGCCTCACTCCCCTCTCGCCAGATCCCGCATCCTCCTTTTTTGTGGCAGGGGGAAAGAGCGACCTTTAAAGACCTCGCCTCGCTCTCTCCTCATTCGTTTTAAGAGCACTGAAAACCATGAAAGTAGGAGGGGCTTCTTTCTTCTCTTTCCCTTTTTTGCCTTTCAGACAAATTATGCTTTGGTCTTCTTATTTCGCCTCTTTTTGCAGAAATGGGGAGGAGGAAACCCCAAGCATTCAGCGGGCTTCTTTTCCCACTCCGAGGGTTCTTCTTTCAGATGAGCTTGCTCCATCATTATGATGTCTGCGGGGGTTCCCCCCCTCCTCTAGTTTTCCTCTCGTTTCTTCCCCGACCCACCCATCCTTCTCTTTGGGGGTCGGTTTGGGGGGACGCGCGTGTGCGTGCAGGGCAAGTAAATCTCCATGCATACGTAGCAGACTGGAAAGAGAGCCGCATCTTCTGCTTCCCTCTCCTCGCTCAGAGGACCCGGAAGATGGTTCACAGGAAGGAGGGGAAAGAAGGACGGCTGGAGAGAGTGAAGGAAGGGCGGGCGAAAGTAACAGGTTTTGCCTTCCCTCCTTCGTCTTTCTCCCCTGCGGGCGAAAGGAGAGGGGGGAGCCTTGAGAAACGGAAGACTCAGCTCCTCCCTTTTCCCTCCTCTTTCCCTGGTTGCCTATACCTACTACCTATCCACATCCCCCCCATTCATTCCCCCATAGATTTATCGAGGAGACTGAATCAGCACCTCTTTTCGACTGTTGCGCGTTATCCCTTTATCCCTTTCTCTACTGTACTTGCCCCTCACTACTTTCACGTATAACCCATTCCTGTCTCAAATTTACTGGTCTTGGGTCTCTTTTGATGGCGAATCTATGTCTGTTGGTGGTCGTCAAGGGAGCTTAATTCGGCAAGATGGGACGAGGCGGGGAAAGAGGAAGAGGCCGTGAGAGGATGGAAGGAGAGAGGAGGGGGAGAAGGGCTCGTTGGTTGACTGCGTATGCTAATGAAGCGAGCCAAGCATATCCAGGGGGAGAAGGAGGAGGAGGCAAAAAGCTGCTTCGTCGTTCGTTTGGCTCCAAAACCCAGACGAGGGGAGAGAAAGAGGGAGGGGGTTTGGGAACGAGCGGGTGAAGGGGGAATGAGGTTGGAAAAAAGAGAGAGTAGCGAAGGGAGGGCCGCCTCATCCATCCCCCTCCCTGGCGCCCGTCCCCAGCCTCTTTTACTCTCTCATCCTCTCCCGTTATTACACGTCTCTCGCACTTGGCATCTCTTATTCCCTCGTCCCTCAGGTCCCTCGCGTGCAGACGGGGGAAGAGAAAGAGAAACAGAAAGAGAGGGAAGGGGGAAAAGAAACGAACATTAAGCCTGTTGCTTTGCTGCTCATTCTCTCCTCGTTTCATCTCCTTTTTCCTCTCTTTCATAGTCGGAGGCTTTTTTCCCCACTCTCCCCGCGGAAGACATGGTACAACTTACTGAGACTGAGAGTACGCACTGCGCCCTCTCTCCTATCTTTTCTCTTTTGCCCCTCGCTTGGCTTCTCTACTACGGCCCTCCTGCCCCTGCCCTCGACTTGTTGCATCCGCGCTCGCGGCCGCCCTCAAAAAGGGGAAAAGAGGAGGAGTGAGGGGGTCTGCTTGCGGAGGAAGACGAGAGGAGGGCCGATATTGGGATCAGAGAGGAAAGGGGGAAAAGGACCATCTCTCTCTTTCCTTCTTCGTCTTTTCCAATCTCGCTCCTCCTCCTCCCCTTCCTCCTCCCCGGAAGTCTTGATTGGGAAGCACAGCACGAAGCGGGGGAAAGCGAGGAAGGAAGGGACCGCCGACGTCGACCGACCGACCAAAGGGGGGAGGGAGGAAAGGAAGGGGCAGTAGGGAAAGGGGAAGAGGATCCTTGCTTCTTTCCTCCCCCTTCATTGCTTTGCCTCCATATCTCTCTTCTTTCTCTGTGTGTGTCCTGAAAGTCAGGATGGAATGCTGTGTGGGATGACGGCGGCATTGCACACAGCCTTGTGTGGCCGCCCGCTTTGGTCCCTCCCTCCTTGTCTTCCCTCTCCACCGACCGACCCCCAACCCCCTCCTTCCTCTTATCCTCCCCCCCCCCGGAATGACCGTTCGACCGCCGAGCGACCGCGTAAGGGCGCACTCAGGGCCGCCCCCGCCCCCCTCACTATCTCATTCTCTCCCTCCCTCATCACCATACAGCGAGATTGAGATGTGATGTAAATAGAAAGAGAAGGTGAAGATCGGGGGAGAGGGAAGGAACCCTCTATTCTCCCACTGCTTCTCCTTCATCTGGGGGCCGAGTAGTGATTGGAAGGCAGGATGGGCGAGAGTTGAATCCGACAACCGTCTGACGGGGAATAACTCGAGGGCCATTGGGACCACACTCCCGTTTCTTCCCCCATTCCATTCATGCGATGCCCCTCGCTCAGTCGCAGCCGTCGCAGCCATACTCCGCAATCGTGTTGTGCCCATTGTCATTGCCTTTTGGGCGAGGCGGGAGAAAGATTGGGGCTTTCTCAGGAATTAGGACTGGCTAATAGGCTTGAGGGCCCCACGCGCCTGTCCAAAACATGGAGTAGGAAAGAAAGCTAGTTGCTCAATTTGGGGGTCTTAATTTGTCCTAATGGTCCTGTTTGAAAAGGGAAAACAATCTACCCGAAGGCCCATTAGTCGCTCAAACTGGACTTTTGAGGCTTTTGACCTCAAAAGACAATACCGGC
>JAAUXU010001406.1_pt1 | contig 15399 bp, 15 predicted proteins | sample 7278151 | NCBI WGS metagenome assembly JAAUXU01 (sample SAMN14350113, study PRJNA611818) | marine sediment metagenome | isolation source: surface marine sediment (1.8m) | place: French Polynesia: Moorea | collected 2018-08 | reverse complement strand
GCAGTTGGTTTTCTGAAGTGGCTGAAAACATGATCAAGTGTAGATTTTACAGTCACCTCATGCATTTTTAAGTCCTTGAAAGCGTAGTCATCCGAAAGTGAACATTCAAAAGTTCACTTGTGAACTTTTTTCCACAAGTTGTTTTCGACCATCAGGCAACAGCTTCATTTTGGCACTGTCAACCTTGCAGAGCAATTCTATCTTACAACCTGCCTCAAGCAGCAAACTCTTGATGGTGGACTTGTTTCTGTACTTTGTACATTGTAAAAAAGTAAGTTCTTCAGCCAGTCCTTGGTCATGGACATTGTCATTCCACTGATGTAACTATCACTTCATTGCTCACATAGTCAAGATCATGAGTCCCTTTCTAGAGGAACCCTGTACGCTACACACACCCAGAGCAACCCTTCTGTTCTCGACGCTTTTACACTGGGCTGTGACTGTATTATGCTGTTCTCGCCCGACAGATAGTGGGGGGCGAGGAAGACTGCCTTTACCTAAACGTCTACGCTCCCCTTGGTGGAGCCGGCAACTCCAGCTGGGCCGAAGAGACATATCCACAGCTCCAGGATCGAGCTGTCATGGTCTGGATCCACGGTGGCGGGTTTATGGTGGGAGATGGAAATCCTTGGTTCCACGGACCCGAGCTCTTTATGGATCATGATGTTATTCTGGTGACCCTGAACTACCGAGTTGGTCCTTTTGGTTTCTTTACTCTTGAAAATGACTCCGCGCCAGGAAATTTGGGCTTGAGAGATCAGGTTATGGCCTTGAAGTGGGTGAAGCGGAACATCAAGTACTTCGGCGGCAATCCGGCTCGAGTAACCATCTTCGGAGAGAGCGCGGGGAGCATGAGCGTTACCTACCTTTTGGTCTCCCCGGCAGCTTCAGTGAGTATTGCAGTGACATTAGTAAATAATGTAGAAAAGTAAGTACTCCACAACGTCGTCTACACCACTTATATATGTACTTATTTAACACACGACTCGTGTACTTACTTATTTACGCACGATTTCTTGCAGGGCCTTTTTGCTGGCGCCATTGCTCAGTCTGGTACAATAATGTCAAGCTTCCTCCACTGGGACAAGAGACCCGGACTCTACGGCCTCAGGTTTGCAGAGTCCTTTGGATGCAACCCTAACGGGACGCATCTCGGAGATGTCCTGGAGTGCATGAAAAACGTATCGACGGCCGAGATGGTGTCAAGAGCAGAGATTTTTCTCCATTACCCCTGGACTGGACCAATCGTGTGGAAACCTTGCATGGACGGCCGTTATTTGACGAAAGATCCGCTCTTCCCAGCTGAGCCCCGCACCTTGCTCGAGACGGGTGACTACCACAAGGTGCCCTTGATCATTGGCGCGAACAGCAACGAAGGCGTCTTCAACTTGATCGGCTACCTTGCGAATCTGTGCAATATCAGCGATGTGGAGGAGCGCTGGGACTCCTTGGGCCCCTTGATACTTTTCCACAGATCGTTAGACGAGACCATGCCCGAGGACGTCAAGCTGGCCAGATCAATCAAACGCTACTACTTTGGAAGTGAGGGAAAGATATCAGTCGACACCATGGGCAACTTCATGAGGATGATGGGCGACAGCACGTTCTACGGCGGGATTGAGTTGTTCCTCCAGTAAGTGGGACAGTGTTACCAACGCTCCCACTACGTTTCTTTTTCACGTGATCACCCACCTTCATTCAGGCTGATGTTCAACCAGCACCGCCATCCTCCGATTTACCGATACATGTACGACCACGTCGGCAGCGTGTCGGCCCCTGACAGGTATCTGTTGTCTCCCTGGAGCATGATTCTCAAGGCGATAGGTACCTACTTCGGCTGGAGCATCTTCAGCTTGAACTTGGGAGTCAGTCACGGAGATGAATTGATCATGCTCTTCAAGCCGCACTTGACCTCTCCGATAGACATCGACCTCCGGGGAAGTAGGGACAGAGCTGTCAGCAACAGCATTCTCACAATGTGGACCAACTTTGCCAAGTGCGGTGCGCCCATCCCAGCCTGTTCCGACGCAGACGAGTCGTCGTCGCCGCCAACTTTTCCCGAGTGGACTCCGGTGTCACATCGATCCAGGGAGCCAGATTCGCCGTCAAGGCCTTCTTGCTACGAAGTTACCACTGTTAAGTCTAACGATCTCGCAGAGACACTCGCAGCATCTTGACTGCAGCCTGCGTGCTTTGATACCCTGGAAATACCTGCCACATGTCGAATGTGGCTCCCCAGTTTGTATTTAAACATCTCGACGTACGAGATCAAGATGAACTACGACGAGAAGCTCCGAGATCGCGCTGAGTTGTGGATCGACACCATGAAGCTAGTCTACTCTTACAGGAACTTCTTGTCGGACAAGCCACCCCTTTTTGGAGACGAGATTAAATCCCACTCTCAGCGTAAGAACAATGAATGCACTCTCTAATCATACCTCAGAACGTGGGTGGCCCTTTGTGAGTGGGTATCTTGTCTTTCCATTACTGACGGACAAGATTCATCCTTGACTGGGTCAAACTTCAGCTCACACTGTCAACAGGGCTTTTCCACTTTCAGCTGGAGGAAAGCTCGTGCAATAATGGAAGAAATGATAGCCATTCACGAGAAACACCCTGTAGCTGAAAATTTGGTTTAACAGCATCGGCTCGACGCTGAATAACTTCAGAATATAGAATATTCCAGTTACAGTGAAAGCCGCTTATTAGAGCAGCCTTGTTCCAGGAGGCGAAATTTCGCCCTGACAGGCCACTTAGCTACTCCGTGTACATAGCAGAGCCTACTTGACACTATTCTCACGAATGCGTGAGCAAAAGTAACCATCAGAGCTTTTCACGCCAAACGTGCTCTCTTCTTCCTCAATACAGAAATGTCTGAAGAATAATTTTAGCAATTCTGCAATTGCCAAATCATCTCGTCAGTTAAAATACTGTAAAAAGGGTTTCTCACGACATCTTATTCCTTGACCATTTTTACCTCATACGACTTGAAAGGTTGCTAGGTTCTGTGAGGGGATGAAAAAAGCGCGACAGGGTGCGAGAGGGTGACAATTCAACGGCAGCAGCGAGAGAAGGCAGTCCAGAGCTTTGCAGACCAGATTGGCATCATCAAAAGTATCAAGATGATGAGGCCGACATTTGCTGACTGTCGTCGATGCGTTTTGTTTACATGTTGAATTGTCACCCTTTTTCATATCCCTTCACAGAACCTAGCAACCTTTGGCCCGCACGATAGGGTTCTGCATGGTAGCGCATAGCGCCGGAGGACCCGATGAGTGGAACCCGGTGGAAATGATGGGCCAGGGGGCTGGGATTATTCCATGAAAGTTTCCGTCCATTTCATTAACGTTTGCCCCCCTGAAGAAGCTAAATTTTCAGCCTCTTTGGCATGCCTTCCTCTCCAGTTGGTCTCATTTTGAGCATTCCAGCACCAAAATGGACAGCCCCAACAACAAACCTCTGTACTGAACGTTGTGTCTGAGTATCATATCTATCTATGTGTTTCACATCCAAATGTCCCAGTGTAGCGCATGAGGTGTAGTCATGCCCATGGCTAATCTTTACGCCAAGGACTGTATTGTAGCGCAGACTGGCTCTCTGAGGAGGATCCCTCTTTCATTACATAATACTGTACGTATGCTGAAGGCAACCCTTGTCTGCACTGGCCCAGGCTGACTCCTTATCTAAGCTCCCGCCTCAATTTCAAGTCGTATGAGGGCTCGGGTGACGTATGCAGCGTTGAGAAACCTGTTTTGGTTCCCCATCCTCGTGAGACTGCCCAACGTCCGTGAAGAGCTCACAGACTCGTGCATTTCTCATCATGAACAAGCCGGAAGTCTTGGAGCTGCGCATCGCGACCCTCGGAGAGGGCCCACATTGGCACGAGAAGGACCAGTGTCTGTTCTACGTGGACATCGACAATACAAAGGTGTATCGGTACGATGCCAAAACCGGGGAGAATCGGGCAGTCTCGGTGGGTACACTTGCATACCTGAATAGATTGCGTGCACCTGTTGGGTAACCAACAACGACGCTCTTTGCTACCTACAAGGAGCTCAGTTTTGACGAGGTCAAGTCACGAAAGTCAAGCAGATGCATAAAAATGTTTTACATCAGGCAGGCTTGAGGCCTGAAGTCATATGACCCTGGCATCTCTCTCTATATTAGGCTAGGTCAAGAAGGGGTTAACTTTGGAAAGTCACTGACAGCGGCTGGGGCTTGTTGCATGGGGTCAAAAGATGAAGATGTAGTCGAATACTTTGGAAAAGAAATTCTATTTACCTATGCCCAACTTGATTTGAAATTTATGTAGTAAGCTACTGTAGTAAATTTACTGTGAAAGTAGATTTCAGCTCTGGTGGCTGTCAGACGCTGTCGAACTAGGTGAAAATCACTGACCAAAATGCTGACTGCTCCAGTTTGTCAGAAAAATATTTTACAGCAAGTCCTGAAGAAAAAAAAATACAACTTATTCTACAGTAACTATAAATAGATAACTAACAACCTGATATGGTGATGGCAATTCACCAGAAGAGTGTCATGAGCAATCCTTTTGGGACTTCATTACAGTTCAGGATTCATTCTACAAATCCTGGAATGTCTTCATAATTTTTATGTAATTTCTGGAAAATTCTTAACTTTCCCATGCCCTAGCACGACACATGAGACGAATGAGTACACGTACACGGGATATTTAGGAGTAAGTGCATTCATTCAGGTGAAATGAAACATTAACCATGTGTGACTTTCTTTTTTCTACCAACTATATGCTAACTTTTTGACCTCAAGTATACGCGTGATGAACATTTTTTCACGCATTGAGTTCTGCCCTCGTCTCTTCTCCCATAGATCAAGGACGCAAAATATGTCTCCTTTGTTATCCCTGTGAAAGGGAGCGCCGATCAGTTTCTTATCGGTGTCGATCGCAAAGTCTGCGCGCTCACCTGGGATGGCAGCAACGGAGGCGCTTACCAGTCAGTACACACTTGTACATACATAATACATACACACTTAGTAGAGTTATGCACGACACAACCAACGACTCCCGAACAGCGGGTCTTTGTGCTGTCGTCACAGGTATGCGAAGTGACGTCTTCAACGCCTGGAAGTCCTAAAACTTCGACGTTAGCATGCTTGCCCGTGCTGTCAACCGCGGATGAATGGCGAATGTCGCGGCTATAGATGCCTCCTCCACACATAGGTTGAAGACATGCTTTGAAGTAGAAACTGAATTGGCCACGAACCGGTTCAACGACGCCAAGTGCGACACCTCGGGACGCCTGTACGCCGGCACCATGGCAAGGAACAACATCAGCAAACCCGGAGTCCTGGAGAGATACCATTCCGCAGGGCTCTACAGGGTGGACGGAAAAGGCTGCTCCAAGGCAGTGGACAAAGTCAGTCTTTCCAATGGGCTAGACTGGACCCCGGACGGCCAGACGATGTACTACATTGACTCTATCGAGGCCAAAGTGGTCGCCTTCGACGTCAGTCGTGACGACGGCGGACTCAGCAACCGACGCGTGGTCTTCGACATCAAGGCTAGTGGGATAGAAGGCGTTCTCGACGGCATGGCCATAGACACGAGGGGTCATCTCTGGATAGCGCTCTTTGGTGGATCCAAGGTGAGTGAGGCATTTCTCCACAAGACAAAGCTGGGCGGAAATTGGCAAATAAATCGCACCAATAAACTCCTGCCGAACGTGTAGGAAGGAAGGAAATCGCCAGTTTTTTTTGCTCGCAGCTTCTCTCAAATCGTTTTTTCAGCGATAGGAGGAAAAGACGGAGGAGGAGAGAGAAGAACCTTTCCAAAAAAGAACTTTCCTTTCGTACGACTGGCGCCGTTTGAAAGTTGAGTGCTAAGTGTGCGGGGTGGCGTAATTTGCATGATCCTTGCTCCTTCTCGAGTACCACGTGAGTGCAGCGGCGGCGGCCTCGGCGGCCTCGAGGACGCAACGAGTTTTGCACCAGACAACAGCTTGCACTAAGTCTGTAATGCGAACCAGCGTGCAGCTTTAAAAAAGAATCACAAGGATGAGACGAGTATTTCTTTATGGCGTCATGTTCCAGGTCATCGAAGTGGACCCCGCCAAGAGCGAGGTGCTCGGCAGCATCGACTTCGACGAGGCTCGCTGCCTCACGTCCGTCGCCTTCGGAGGAGAAAAGTTGAACGACTTGTACGTCACGTCGGCTAAGGGAGGCGATCCCAACAAGCTGAGGAAGGAGGCGGGATCGCTGTTCGTCGTGAGGAACCTCAAGTCCTTCCAGGACGGCCAGCCTGTGACCGGATATGCGGGCAGGAGCGCCAATCCTGACATCCTGACCGCATTAACGGCGTCAAGAGATGACAGCAACGAATAATACATGTACATCTTATTATTATTTTTTGTGGTATCGTTTGTTTCTTCTTCTTCCTTTCTGCTGCTATTGAACACAATTCAACAATGTTTTCACCCCACACATTAAGTGTGTTAAGGTACAGGATGAAAATGCTCTCACGACAAGAGAATTATCTTTTCTTCGCTTTCGAGGAGAGAAGTGGATAAATGTTTGGGTTCGAACATGTGCTTAATATCCTGTTTTTGCTCCTCCGAGCCTTAGTGACGTCACCCGGAGAAAAGTGAGCGGGTGTGAGTTAGTGACATTTAAGAAAAACAGTCTTTTCTTCCTCCTCCGTCCTCGTCCTCGGCCGCCAATGGAGGACACGTTTCTTTTCCACGATGAGTTCGCTTCGCACTCGTTTTTTGTGTCCGCACGAATTGTCCTCCATTTCGGCCGTTTATCCCTCCCACGCTTCCTGCTTCTTCATCTCCTCGGATTTCCGTTCTCTCTCTCGTGTATGTGAATCTCTCTCTTTTTTCGTAAAATAATCTTGTGCCTTTTCACAGTCCATCCGCGTTTCTCCCGCTCACTAACTGTCGACGTCGTCGCCGTCATCGTCGTCGTCCTGGGCGAGGTCGCTCTCCTTCTTCTCCTTTTCGCAGTTTTGTGGGGAGAAAAAACAATCTCGAGGCTTCTTCTTTTCTCTGTCTCAGCAAAGCTCGAGGTCGATTGCGAATGGTCGGCGGCAGCGGCCTCGACGGGTGCTGGGTGGCGGAGAAGAAGGAGAAAATGGCGTCATGAAGCATTCGCTGCGATAAAAATGAGACTGCCATACATGCTGCAGTAGTAGCATTTTTCTCCTCCACACTCTACGACGTGGACACCCCCTTCCTCTCTCTCTCTGAGCATGCCATTTTCAACGTGATGAACTTCATCCTCCTTTATTTTGAGCTCGGTGAGCGCGGTAAACCGTGAAGCCTCGCAACCACCATGCACAAACGCCATCACTGGTACTTCTACTTCTTCTCTCCCTCTTTGAAGTAGGCCACTTCAAAGAAAGAAAAGCCGCCGAAAAGAAACTCAATCCCGCGGGGCCTTCCTGTGTGTACGGACGCCCGGTAAGATCTCTGCTCAATAATTCGCAAAGGAGTTGTACTTTACGTAGGACCTGGGGCCGCTGTTAGTCCGAGTTATGAGCGGAGACCCACCGGTGCCGCCGCCGAGACCGCCGTCGGACGGGAAGTAGTCAATGCCTTCCAAGTCTTCCATGTTGGAGGCTGCGGTCACTGCTAAAGGCGTCGAGGCCGTTGTCGCTGTTGTGGCAGCAGTCGGGGGTGGCATGCGAAACTGATTGGTCATTTTGGGTCTGACGCCGCCACCGCCGCTGCCGCCGCTGCCACCAGCGCTACCGCCTCCCCAACGACCTACGGACGGCGGCCCAAATCCAAAACCGTGATGCGGTCGTGGGGGCGGTGGCAGTTGATGGTGGTGGTGGTGGTTCATCCTCAGAAACCTGGCACTCGATGATGCTGGCGGATCACTCGTGGCGTCTACTACGTGATATTCCACCAAGGGGATAGACGTAGTTGAGCCGTGATGATGGGGATTATTGCTCCTTCGAGGCTGCTGAAGTTGTTGCTGATGCTGATGTTGTTGCTGATGCTTACCGGATAACAGAGCATCGGCAGTGTCAAGACTGACCCCGCTTCCAAGCAACCGATGGTGCTCATTGTTTCTCCTCGGTAACGTCGTGCGGTGTTGCAGTGGTGTATGGGTGTGGTGATTGTCCATGCGTGGAGTGCCGTGCCAACTCTGGCCGCCGCCAACACCAGACCTCCGGTAATTGACAGCTTCGTGGTCTTCTTCCTCGCTGTTTCGACGGTTGCCGTTGGACAGGTCATCGCTGCTCCGCCTGGAATCACTTGTTGAACTCAGTCTTTGTCTTGAGGGGGGAGGATGAGGATTGCCAGTTCTCGATCGACTGGACGGCCTCTGGTGCTTCTCACTGTTCTGGGGCATTTTCCGCCGTGAGAGTGTCTCGGACCCTTGCTGCTGCTGTTGCTGCTGCTTTCTAAGCCTGGAAAGCGTGCCAGAGGTGTTCCCGTCTGCTTCTTCCAGCATCCTGGCGGCAACACTGGACGTGATTGAGGCAGCTCTCGATTGTCTGGTTCTTTCCCGTTCTGGCTGTTGTTGCTGCAGCTGCTGTTGTTGCTGCTGCTGGCCGCCAGCGGTTTTGTCGAGGCTGATGGCGTTGTTGCTCCTGCCGCCCGGGGACTTGTGGGAGTCTGTGGCCAAAGAGGTTTCTGGTGCATTGTGATCGTCGTCTTCCTTGTGACTTGGCTTGACCATGACGATGCTAACGATGATGCACACAAACACGAGGAGGCCCATGGTGACTCCGATAACGACGCTGACGCGCTTGTTGTCGATCAGCGACAGCTTTGCGGGGTCGGGGGGTGTACGCAGCTGGATGCATTTGCTGCTGCGTGACCCTAAGTTCACCACAGTTGGTCGAGTCACCAGTAGATCTGTGTCATTGGAGCTGGGGTAGGCGTCTATGCCATCCACGTTGCCGTCGCTATCACGGGAGCCGTTGGTTTGAGACAATCCACTGATGAATGAGCCGTCGAAAAAAGAGGTCAGATCGAAACCTCCGCTGTTGGACTCGAGGTCATCATCGTTGACTACGGTGATGTCGTACTCATCGTCTGAGACATCTCTCTCTTCCCTAGTCCACTCCAGCGGCATCACGTAGAACTCATCCAGCTCGTCCAGCTCTTCTTCTTTCTCCTCGACGACTTCTTCCTCCTCATTCCTCTCTCCCCCAGCTTGAGTGATGTGGGAACTGCCTCTCGTGATGACGCAGACGAGGTACCTGGTGTCGTCCGCGGTCGTCTGGATCCGAAACCCCCTGATTGTGGGCCCCACGCGGTACTTGCGTACCTGGTCGTTTCTGTCCAGCCTATGATATGCAACAATGAAGCCTCGCAAGCCCGTCAGGTTAGTGTCCGGACTCTCCCACGTGACGAGGAAGTTGTAGGGGTCGACGGCAGTGTACTCGAGGGCGCCGACGGACGGTAGCGGGCACAGCTCCGAGTCCTTGAGGGTCAGCATGTGACGATCTGCGAGCGCCTCGGGCTCGGCGCACTGAGGTCCCACTTTGGAGCCGCGGCGGCGGTCAGTGGAGAGCCACTTACGGTGCTGGCGCAACCACGTCTTCTGCGAGTAGGATTGGCACGAGCACACAACGGGGTTGCCTGCAAGAGATGGGAGAGAACCATCGATCACGTCATTGATGCGTTCTTTTGCAACCTTGCTGTTGTCGCAGCAAGTGGGGGAAAAAAGGACCTAAATGGCCTACGTACGCAGTACAGTAGTAATAAGAGTACAAGCATTAGTGATGGATCCAGTCCGAGCTTGACCTGTGGGGCTTTTTTTTGCTCCCCAAAGAAAAGTGCTGTGAAGTTCGGGCTTGGCTTGGGTTTTTGGCCTCGAGAACCATCACTCACCAGCATTAAGCGTGTGTAATTTTGTTGGTTCTGCACATGGTCCTCACCAGGCAGAGCTATTAACCATAACATGTGTATGGACATTACATGAACATTTCATGCGGTGTACGTAAGTGCGACGCATTCTACTACGGACGCAGCAAATATTGAACTTCACGCAGCTGCCGACGGCGCAAGCATGACGGCAGCGTTGGTACAGCACGACCACGCGTTCATTAATGACTTTGTCGAAAAAGACTCTTTCCTCTTATCCATTAAGTGCAAGCCATGTAGAGGATCTCCACCGCGTCCACCGAGCAAGAACAACTTTAATAATTGTGTCCTCTGTACATCCAGCCGCACGCACAGCAAAGTAAGTGGACCATTGTGTACACAGGACAAAGTTCAGAAGGCCTGAGCACGAGCAGATGAGAGACAAAAGTCAAACGAGTAAAAAGAAGTGCTTACTTCCGGTCTACTTTCTCTGTGTGTCTCTTTCTAGTGAACTTTTAGTGCAAGCTTCTTCCTCAATTAATCACGTATTCAGAGATAGAAAAATGGACAGTGCAGGAAAGAGTAGGGGGAAAGAGAGAGGAAAGTTACTTCATTTAAAATCTCCCTCCGCTGCATACCAGAACAAAGTCGAAATGAAAGTTTCATTGCTTGCGGGAGGAGCGAAGGAGCCATCTGTCTTCCAGGGAGAGGGTTCGTTTTTGCGCCCTCCACCTTGTGAGACCCACATACCTTAGTCGGGGCGCGGGTGGGAGGGTAGTTAGGTACTTGTAATTCTGGGGGATGCGCAGGGGAAAGCACCCGGCGGCTCCAGGGGCAGCGGCAATTTCATGCTCGACACCTGCATCGTAGAACACGAGGTGGGAGGGGGGGTTCAGTCCGAGTGGGCGGACCAGAGATGATTTTATTAATGGAACAACACCCTACTTTACCCCAGGGATCAAGACGGTGGCCTCGTCGTCATCGCCGAGCGTTTAGGAGACTCTAGAGTCACCCTGTTCGCTCGTACTTATGCAGTCAGACTCGAAAGTGTTCATGACACAGCCTTTTCAGCGATAACTGCTTGACTACACGGTTTTTAAGTTGCAGTATTAGCGATTCCTGCTGTCACAGTGACAGTCTCGTATTGTACCGTTGGATGCAGTGGTCTCAAAAGCGTCCATGACGAGAGGAAATTCATGAATTTGTGTGTGATTCTAGGCGATTCTGTAAAATTATGCTGCAACAGTGCGTCATGAGGCTCGAGCCCATTGTGAACCCGGCTGGAAGCCAGAGTAGCGACAGATTAAGTTGTTTATTTCTCTTTTGGCTGAAATTGCGTATTTAAGGCGGCATCCACGACTTGAACGAAAAATATTACTACATACCCCGGAGGATGTTACAAATACTTTCGAGTCTGATTGTGCGTTCTGCCTAGCATGAGCATGAATAGTGCACGTAGGTAATGTACACACGTACATACGTAGGTGTCAGCTTGGCTCAGCATAATATAATGCATGCCTAATTACTTTCTCGCGCCGCATACACAATAGCAACTGAGCTTTATGTACGTAACATTTCGTGGCAGCACCATAAGTAAGCGAGCAGTACAGTGACTTGAACGTGCACCAGCCATTGTCGCTGTACAGGGTGCGTCTAAATTATGGGCACTCTCATTCTCGTTACAAAAGCGAAGCTGGCACTGGGATATCATGTTCAACTGCTGCAGGATCAGCATGGACAGCAAGTACACAGGTTATACTGACTTCGCACGGACATTTTCATGCGAACTAATGTGTGTTTGTTATTTTAAAGTTAAAGAAAAAAAACTTGCCGGAGCTGAGCAGAAGCCCATTTTACAGTAAGTATACCAAGGAACAGAAGTATCAGCAGCAGAAAGTGGAGATTCAAAGCTGCACTCACGAAACTCTTTCGGGCACGTTTACTTCATAAAAAAGTTAGTATTAAAAAAAGTCACTTTAGAGTGTGAGTGGCATCGTCTCATTCTTCATCACTCAACCCTCCTGTGCAAGGAAGAAAAGCAGAGTTGCAACGCAGGAGAGAGAAGAGAGGACACACATTTTGCTCAAATTGTCGGAAGAAATGGACAAATTAGGTTAGGCATAAGCAATTTAGTACTGTAAGTGCATGAACAAGTTCGTGTGAAAGGATTTGGTGCATCGATTTTTAAGCGAATTACGCAGAAATGGAAGATTTTTTGCTGCTTTTGCCTACCTAAAAGGACTGAAGGGGACGTGACCTCGCAGCACTTTCAGCTCAGCAGCGTCCAACTGGAGCACGTGGAGACAAACTGGTCTTCAATGACACTGATCACTACGAAATTTGCTTTCCACCAGCAAACGGTCGACTTTGCTTTGATAAACTTTGAAGCTAAATGCATTCTTAAAGTGGCCATAACGCAGATGCACCCAGCATAGCGGTGTCGTGCCACCATCGCAGTGTAGCGCAATTGGCTGCCTCCGCCCAATGATAGTTGCGTGCAAAACGCGATCATCAAGAGCAATGAGGCAGACCGACATGTTCATGTTCACCACAGCAGAGATGTTTTCCCGACCCCATTATTCTTGGCGTGCCAGCTCCCATGCCCACAACATCACGAGCAGCACTAATCGGCCTTGGTCTCCCCGATCAAAGCGGGCGGGAATGAAATCAGGAGCAACAATGGCTGAGAGAGAACAGTGACAAAGACGATCGACGTCTCATTTGTCAAGGCGCCGTCCGATGCTCGGCGTACTTCTGCACCAAGGCCATCTAACGTAGGTACTATGCATGTGGAGAGGACCAGAGACAATAGATCAAGGAGAGCAGCGAGGATTACGTCGATAAGAGGCACGAGCGTACATGTAAAAAGAAAGAACAGTGGGGGTGAAAAAAGAGCCCCCTCAATCGTGTGCACACGTTTCCTCAGTCCACTTTTCTTTGTGGTGCTGTTGAAATTGCTGAGCTTTGCGGTCGGATGTCACCGCCACATTAATCATCGCCTCCAGGTGCAATTTGTCCCCATCAGTGTCGTGGAAGCGTACGTACATGTGCGCACGTGTGTTCAACTCGGATTGCGAAGTGTTTTGGTGGCTTTTTTTCCACTCCTTTCCTCCTTGTCCATGAAACGCTAGATCCTTGATGACGGATCACCTGTAAATGGCTGGTTGAACACTTCAGTGCGTGATAGCTCCTTACTACTCCATGTACAGTACAAACACACCCATACATACACACACACACACACACACACACACACACACACACACACGCAGACCTCAGACAGTTAAAGAATTTGACGCCCTCCTGGGGAAATGGAGAAAGAGGCTTTCCCTCTTACACGTGACTGGCTGGAAGTTGGAAAAAGTGCTGCTCTTTTCTCTACCAACTACGTACGTGCACTTGCACCAATCGTTCTTCCTCAGGTTGCAGGAACGCGCGCTCTACGCGCTGTGGGCGGTGTCCGCGGACTTGGTGCGTCACGATTGTGTGAGCTTCAACAATTGCTGCCACTCTGAACACGTTCCTTGATTGACACGGTGAAATCTCGTTGCGAGGTCAAAACACACGCTTTCCTGCCAAAATGTTCCCGTTGTGAGGTCAAAGGCTGACTCTCGAAGCGCCACTAAAAATTTCGAGTTCGGTGGCAAAAAAAAAACCCAAACCATCCTTTCATTTGGCTATGAAAAAAGAAGAAATGCCTCCAACGCCTCGAAAAGGCCTACGGACATACGCTATGAAGTCAGCAATCTCAAGCATTGTACGCTGGACAAATTCTTCGGAGGAAATGAAAAAGTCGTGCCAAACCTTCCTGGTGATCATTGCAACCTGAAGATTCCCGTCACACGATGGAAATCGACACTGCCCTTCCTATTTCGCGGGTCCACCGTGCTTTCTCGACACACAATCTCGTCGTTGCTGCGATGCTATGAAGCATATTGCAGTAGCTCCAGTGCCAGGTCCAGCACTCAAAAGAACTGAAATGACCTAGTACATAACAAGTCCTTTTTTTCGTCCTTTGAGGTAGGAGCTTATAGCGGCCGTAAGAACGATGCGTACACGAGCTTAAAAAACATATGGAAGCTTTAGGATAGGATAGCCCGTGTGAAGAGAGGCTGTCTTTGCTGCGCGTGTGTGCGCGTGCTCCACTCTGCTCGCAGCAACAAGCTGGGGATGCAGTGCATTAGACTACATATGCAGGGCGGACATCTGGACAGGTTAAGAATAGGTGATGTATGCGAGACTTCAGACTATGCCCGTGTATTGTAGGACATCACAGGCAAAGAAAGATCCCTCGTGACACACACGCATACTACGTAGTACGACAGAGTTCATACGAGCACGCAGAAGTGAGGGATATCTTTCCGAGCAGAGATGGAAGGAAGGAGGAGAAAATGCTTGAACTTTTGCATGTCTTCGTCTAACTTTGCTAATAACTCGTCCCCCTCTCAATGCTGCCGAGAAGGTGTAAAAGAGAAACTTTCTGTCAGGAGTCGTTCAAGTATAAGGGCAAGTAACAACCTTTCGGCCATAAAGACATTGGCAAGAGTGATTACACTTCTTGTTCCCTATTTTTACGTCCACTTCTTAGTCGCTTCCCCGCTCTCTAGCTCGTCCTAGACTGGACTGGAATGTATGTACTATGGACACTGTGCGAAGAAAAGAAACGGACACCAAGGATTTTGCTTCAATTCATTGCACTTAACGCATTTTTGCAAAATGGTTGGCCGAATAAAAAGCTGAGCTTGGCTGCTTTGACGTCATGCCCAGAGACGCTACCTCCTTGTAGAGTCTCTGGTCATGCCCACGTTGGACTCTCGCTCATGGTACAAGCAGAACCTCAAGTTCTGCCTGTTGGCAGTTGCAAAGAAATGATAGGGACACAGACAAAAAATTATCAACCTAGCAGGTAAAATTTTGAGCTCGAAAGTAGAGTGAGTTCAGGTCCATATATCTTCTGTTACCACCTAAGATTTGAGCTCAATCAGACCTCCTTTAACTACATAGCACTTTCGGAATCACAAATTTAGTACAGTCACTACTGCACAGTTCAGTAGCAGTGTCGGAATATGTGATTCCAAAAATGCTATGTAGTAATGGTAGGTCTGATGGAGCTCAAATTTTAGGTAGTAACAAAAAATATGTATGCGGACCTAAAGTCGCTTCCCATTTGAGCTAAAGATTATGACTTTAGGTGGCATCGTGGCACAACACGGTCTACTGCAGTGTCCGGAATTGTGCCAAAGATGCTGCCCAAAGTTGGAATGTTAAGTTCAAATTTTGGTTTGCTTTGGAGCTGCTGCTTGTACCATGGGCCAGAGTCCAACTTGGGCATGACATCAAAGCAGCTAAGCGTTTGATTCAACCAAATGTTTCGCAATTATACTTTAAGTACAATGAATCAAAGCAAAACCTTGGATCTTTCATCTGCCCAATACACAGTGTAGTGCAATGCGTAGGAGTAAGTACTTACACACAGCGTGCGAAATTTTTAGGTTCCTCTAGAAAGGGACTCATGATCTTGACTATGTGAGCAATGAAGTGATAGTTACATCAGTGGAATGACAATGTCCATGACCAAGGACTGGCTGAAGAACTT
>JAAUXU010074875.1_pt1 | contig 15404 bp, 20 predicted proteins | sample 7278151 | NCBI WGS metagenome assembly JAAUXU01 (sample SAMN14350113, study PRJNA611818) | marine sediment metagenome | isolation source: surface marine sediment (1.8m) | place: French Polynesia: Moorea | collected 2018-08 | reverse complement strand
CCCCCCCCCCCCCCCCCCCCCCCCCCCCCCCCCCCCCCCCCCCCCCCCCCCCCCCCCCCCCCCCCCCCCCCCCCCCGCCCCCCCCCCCCCCCTGACAAGATTTGGCATAAATCGCATTTACCTATGCGTAGGCAAGCAACCTTTTCTTTCTTGAACGATGACTATCTTAGGATGTGTGGGAGCCTCGGGGGAAGGCAGAGAGAAAAGACAAAATGTCGTGCTTTACCGAATCCCTCTGATGCGTCCTCACCAAGAACATATGAGGCAAACGAACGCCTCAAGAGGCGAAAAATCCGCTGGAAATGCAGATCACTTGTGTCGAATTGATTTGCCCAGCAGATCAAGGATGATGGGTTTTGTTTCTCTGCCACGATTGCAAGTGGAAGGAAAAGTGCACTTGCAGTGGCTTTTTTTTCCCACTTCCAATCGTAGCGGATTTTTCTAGTGCAGACCTTTGAAGGCTGCAGGAAGACATATTTTTCTTTCTTTTTTTCTGGGAATGAAGAAGACGTTAAAAAAGTTTTTCGTCGCAGGCACGCAAACAGCTCCAAACTTGATGGTGTCTACCACGAATTGGTTTGGTAAAGGGTACCGTTCCACAATGGCAGGGCACACCTTGGTCTTTAAATTATAGCTCCCCTCCTCCTCTGATTACAGCACTTCGACAGCACTTAGGGGCCTCATTCGCAGATAACTCTGATTAACTGCCTGCCTCTCATTTGATGCCACAATATTTAGCATACTGTTGGGTGCGATCCTGGCATAGCGCGATGGCAGCAGAGGACAAAACAAAGAAGCAGCGAGCTGGCATGAAATTGTCGGTCTGGAAATGAATGGGTGGCTCATTTTTGGCATCCATCAGCGACTCTCGTGAACAAGAACAATGGGTGCCTTCATAACACTCGTATTGGCGGTTGGTTATTGTGGTTAATCTTTGTTGTGTTTGGTGAGACAAATTCGAGCTGACGCAAATCAATTGTGGCGAACCTTTGAAGAATAAAGTGGAAGAGTAATGGCACGCATCCTGTGCGGTGGCCCAATAAGTGGTGGTGAGTCTGCCCCTCTATAGAGATGGATGACGCACTACACGTTACACATCACACTTGATTTGTTGCTCGTTCTGCTCAAGATCTATATCATGAGGGAAATGGATTTTTGTGGATACGGTTGATTCAAGACAACAGCATGTCAAGGGATTGCCATGTCGGGTTTGAAGAGCTTCTCACACGCTATTTTCCACAACATTGTTTATGGAAGCATTGAACGAAAAAAACGTGAACAGAGAATGGCACCAACAAGAAGGCAGCAACAGATCTTGCAGGAAGTGCCATCAGTTGCATAGAAAGAAAGTCTGAAAGTCGACGTCAATTCCTGGACAGCTGTATTTAGCCACAGGGAAAAAAAAACAGCCTTCAATGGTGAAACACTGAACCCAACAGCCATGTCCAAAGGCTTATGATAGCTATTAAATCCTGGTGTAAACGCATACTTAAGTGGAACAGTCAGGCAGAAAGCCGATGGAATGAGTTGCAATTAGTCTTGCATGAGCTACTGCGTGGGAGTGACTTAGTTGTGTGGACTCATCTTCATCTCTGCTTTGCATACCACTTTTTTCGTCCTCCCCCTTCTTTGCACCAACACCACCACCTCCATCCAACAACACTCTCTTCAAGAATGAAATGTCAGGAGGCTTTAATAGACTCCTTTGCAGTTGCCGGGCAAGGCAGAGATCAATCATCGATTATTTGGGCAAATTAGCACCTGCTGCACCTGGTCTCACCATTCTGCCCATCCCAAAGCGATGATATTCAATATGTGGCCCTTGTGAGGCTGAAAATTCATCTCACAGTAGATAAGAAATCCTGTCCTACCTTTCATTGTCGTCATCATCATCCTCATCGTCATCGTCGCCCTCATCCATCTCGTGATCCTCCCACATCATTCTTAAATCATGCGGGATTGGTGGCTGTTGACGACGTTGCTGCTGCAGTTGCAACTGTTGCTGTCTCCGGAGAGCCGCCGCGGCCGACGGCAGCCGCCGCGGCTGTCCACCGCCGCCAGGCGCATCTCTTGGTGGCATGAAGCTTTGTCTGCGTTGGACGGCGAACCGCTCTCTTATGGCAGCCGCCGTCGCCACCCAGTCCGGCCTCTCGTCTGCATCCGACGAGAACTCGTGATTGACACTGTGCTGACTCTTGGATCGTGGTCGGAGCATCATGGATGCTCTCTGTGGCGGATGTGGCGGCGGCTGTCCTCCCAGCACCGGGGGTGGAGGTGGGATGTGTGAAACTCGTTCCGGGTGCTTGAAGGACATTGCGCGGCCCAGACGCCGCGGTGGCGGCTGGCAGCCGCCTCCACCACCCCCGTCCATGTTGCTCCTCAAGTTCAGCCGCCCGAATTCAGGCGGGGGCACCGGCTGGAGCAAGTGCTGCCTGTCCTTCTTCATGACGGAGTCCCTCCTGAAGAGGGCGTTGAATCCTTTGGAGATCACGGACTCCCTCCTGTGGAGCGTGGTATTGTTCATCATGATCCGGGGAGGGGAGAGAGCCTCACGGTACAGCCTGCGCCTCTCGGCCTCGTCCGCTGTGGGCCTCTGCAACGTGGAAAACATTTTCTCTGATGCACAAAGCTTCAGGAAGTCTGCACGCACGGCCTTAACGCACGGCTTGAAAATAAAATGTCCTGTGTCCTCAGTCGATACGCACTGCAGCCGTCTAATTTGGTAATCACATCACAGCGTTCACTGATGGAGAAAATTGTCCGTCACCTCACGAAATGTCACTCAGACTGATCATGATGCGTTCAGTATGGGAGGAAAAAAACCGCGCAGATTAGAAGTAGCGCTCACTTTTACCGCCAGCGAGCGACTGAGAGGATGAGGCTATCGCCGGATGAGGGAGCGTTGGACCGGTGACGCGCGCTCACGCACTCATACGCACTGTGCACTCAGCAGTGTGTCCTGTATCATCGTGCACAGTGATGTACAAGCTACTCATTAGCTGGATCTAATCGTCAATGAGGAGAGAAAGCAACAAGATTTTGGCACTGAAGTCAGAAACATGCAGGGTCTGTGTTATAATGTCAAGAGATTAGATTGAGGATTGACAGGTGTTTCGTCATTACGTGTGTGTGAGTGCGCGTGTGTGGAAAGAGGGTGAGACGTGAGTGCACTTCTGCATACATAAATGCGCACATTGTATAATCCACGAGCAAGGAGGTCCTGTGCGTGAGTACATGCATAGGTGGGCGCCATCAATTATGTATCATTTTTCAACCGAGTGAATCTGAGGCTTCGTTGGGGCCATTTGGGAACGAGCGCTGCTGTGAAGTCAAAACTTTTGGAACTGAGGTTCGTTCACAGCTTTGGGTATCCAAACGTGGACGTGGAACACAGGGGGTCGCCAATGGACCCAGTCTTGAAAGGCCATCCTCTATTTTTATTTGGTTTTTCCGGCTGACATTTGAATTTCCCGCGCTTTCTCGCTTTCTTCTCTTCTGCCCGGAACTTGCCTATTCGGCAGAGCGGGGCTGATATTTTAGTCCAGCATGTGCGGCCGGCGTCGTCGTAGACGCCTTTGGCTCCGGGTCTGCGTAACGTTGCTCTAGGTCTACCTCTTGTTGCTCTTCAGCAATCTGGGATCGGTCAGCAGCTGCCACATCGGTGCGCGGCGGGCCCGGCGGCTGTTCTTCTCTTGCCACTCGCTCAGTCGGAAATTCGGGTGCATCCAACCTTTTTTTCCTCGCCCGGAGAAAAGACATAGCGTCTCTCGAACCGGAGAAGGACCCGGTGACTGCGCCGGACTTCAGGATCGTCCAACGTCGCCAACCAGCATCATGTCAGGCGTTTCCTACCAGATCGCCCATCTTCTGGAGAAGGTGAGTCTAACATTTGTTGATCCCGGTCAAGGAGGATCTTATGGTCTCTCCGTTTCAGATGATGTCGTCCGACAAGGACTTCCGCTTCATGGCCACCAACGATTTGATGAGCGAGCTGCAAAAGGACTCCATTAAGCTGGACGACGACTCTGAGCGAAAGGTGTCCTCGAACGCAGAAAAGTATCCAATGTCAGATCGGTTTCACTCTTTTGTTCCTCAAAGGTGGTCCGGATGCTGCTGAAGTTGCTGGAGGACAAGAATGGCGAGGTCCAAAACCTGGCAGTTAGGTGCCTGGGCCCCCTGGTGTGTAAGGTAAAAGACTACCAGGTTGAGGCCATCGTGGACAACCTCTGTAACAACATGGTGAGTTCAAGAGACGACTATTTAGTTGGTTAACGTTGCGATCGACACTTGTAATTCTTGACAGATCGGGGACAAGGAACAGCTCCGTGACATCTCGTCAATTGGACTGAAAACCGTCATCAACGAGTTGCCGCTGACGACACCGTCCCTCGCGGCTAGCGTCTGCAAGACCATGGTAGGAAGGCTGTCAGCCGCCATTGCCCAGCAGGAAGACGTGTCCGTTCAGCTCGAGGCCCTGGATATTCTGGGAGACTTGCTTTCTCGCTTCGGAGGGCTCCTGGTGCAATTTCATCCAAATCTGTTGGACTCGCTGCAGCCTCAGCTAAAGTCTCCCAGACTGGCTGTAAGAAAAAGGTGAATACAAATGTTTTCCGATTTGGTGAGGTTTTGTCTCTGCACATGTACCTAACCATGCATACGCTCGTGTACACTTTATGCAGTACAACATATCGGGCGAGACCCATGATGATCTGAAGGTTAATCCTCGCTTGATTTACTTTCCTTGCAGGGCTATCATTGCCTTAGCTCATCTGGTGATGACTTGCGACCAGACGTTGTACATCAAGCTTATCGATGCTTTGTTGCTCGAGTTGGTGTCGTCTTCCTCCACAACGGAGTCGTCAACGAGCACTTTAAATGTGCGTACTCACATTCAGGCTATCAGCGCCATTTGTCGTCAGGCGGGTCACAGATTTGGGGATCATGTTGAGAAGATCGTTCCGCACATATTCAGGTTCAGCGGGAACGGTGACGATGAGCTTCGGGAGCAGTGTCTACAAGCCTGTAAGCTTCATCTGCAAGAGCGATATTCGAACAACTATGTGCATATATTGATGCTCATTTTTCAGTCGAAAACATGGTCTACAAGTGCGGTAAGGAGGTTACTCCACACTTGCCAGGTATCGTGAATTTATGCCTCCAGTACATCTGCTACGACCCCAACTACAACTACGAGGATGAAGATGGTGAGGATGGTGAGAACAGTATGGAGACAGATGAAGACGAGGTATGGAAAGTTAGTATGCCATGGCGTAACTAGTTAGTTCATATCTATCTCTTACTTAGAGTGACGAAGAGTCTGACGCTGAGTACTCCGACGATGATGATATGTCTTGGAAGGTCCGCCGCTCTGCTGCCAAGTGCCTGGAGGCAGTTATCTCAACGAGGCACGAACTACTTAGCGAATTCTACTCGACCGTGTCTCCTGCGCTCATTGCAAGGTTCAAGGAGCGAGAAGAAAACGTGAAAGCTGATATCTTCCACGCCTACGTCGCCTTGCTTAAGCAGACCAAGCCCGTTGTGTCAGGTTAGCTGCATTTAGTTTTATCAGAGTGCAGAAATCGGAGCGTATTTTGGCAACAATGGGGAATTCTTGCCTGGACGAATTTGTAGACCTGGCCAAATCTTTGCGGAAAGCCAAACCAAGGGCAATGTCACTTTGGGGTCGTTATGGATCATTTGGGGAAGAAAGTGACTTTCGCTTGTTCAGGGAGTCAAGCTGGGATTGGAGAATGCTCTCCAAAGCAGCCATGATTATCGTCATGGGTAATCAGGGCGTTGACAAGTGTAGTATTATCTGTAATTCTTACAGTTGTGGTTTCTCTGGATCCGAACTCCATGGATGTTTCCGAGGGTCCAGTGCAGTCACTCCAACTCCAAGTACCAACCATTGTGAAGGCGGTGCACCGTCAGATGAAGGAGAAGAGCGTTAAGACGAGACAGGGATGCTTCGGACTTCTCACCCAACTTATCCAGGTGTTGCCTGGGGCGCTGACCGAGCACATAGCTGCACTTATTCCAGGAATTCAGTTCTCCCTCAGGTACAATGTACTGACGACTCCATGAAGTGACTAGTAACATTTTATATCTCATTTACAGTGACAAGCAGTCTTCATCCAACATGAAGATTGACACCTTGACGTTCATCCAGCACTTACTACAGGGGCAAAGCGGACCAGCTGACGCGGCGGCCTTGGACCAGCACTCACCAGTGCTCGTCCCCATAGTAATCCACTGTGTAGGAGATCCGTTCTACAAGATCTCCTCGGAGGCGCTACTCGTACTTGAGACTTTGGTCAAGGTTCTCAGGCCGGTGCCAGAGGGAACCAACGAACCAGTGCAGCCTCCTGAGGAGAACTTCAAAAAGTACATTAAGCAGGTGAGAGGGAAAGGAATCCTCCTACTCCAACATGCTGGGTTATGAAAAAAAAATTCCTTCAGAATCTTGTGGCCGTAATTAAATGAACAGATTCTTTATGAACACTGATCAACGTAAGGTTGAATTTCCAAAATTCTAATTACTAGTTTCTACAAAAAAAAATATTTTGGAAAAAGGACGTGAAAAATCTCGGTCTGTAGCATTGCGAGTTTCTTGGTTTGCTGTGGAACATGCAAATCAGTTAGGAAAGGTGCAAAACTCCGCATTGGAAACTGTGACGAGCCCCTTTCGAGGGTGAGTTGTAGATAATGAACTGTCATATGCTCACAACAATTCTTCCTCACTTGCCTGTAAATCGAGGCCTTTGGAAGGATAATCGATTTACGGACACCTAAATGCAACCTAAAAGATTCTTGCGTAGCATTACAACAATACTTGTTGCTTTTCAGATCTACGGTTGCTGCTTTTCCCGACTTCGATCTTCCGACATTGACCAAGAGGTAAAAGAGCGAGCCATTTCATGCATGGGCAGGGTCGTGGCCAATCTCTGCGACCACATGTCTGAAGACCTGCCCGTGTCTTTGCCCATCTTGCTGGAACGCCTCCGCAACGAGATCACGCGCCTCACGGCTGTCAAAGCTCTGGCACGCGTCGCAGCATCGCCTCTCATGGCCTCGTCTGACTTGGGTGCCGTTCTTGAGGCCGATGGCGCAATTCAAGTGCTTGCCTCCTTTTTGCGCAAGAATCAGCGAGCTCTCAAGCTAGCGACGCTCCTGCTTTTAGACACATTAGCGAAGAGACAGCTCGGGAGACCAAACCTGAATTTGACCCCTGCATTGGCGGAGCTGCCCCCGCTAGTCAGCGAGTCCGACCTTCATATCGCTCAGCTCGCCATGCATCTCATGGCGTCGGCGGTGGCATCAGCCTCAAAAGGACGGGGCGGCGAACCTGCTACGGCTGTCGTGTTGAGTTCTGGGCTGCCTGAGGTCCTGAGGTTGGCTCAATCTCCGCTGCTGCAAGGCGCCGCTCTTAACGCCATGCTGAACTTTTTCGAGGCGCTGGTAGCCTCTCCGGCCACAGCAGCTACAAACGTCACCAGGGCCGCGCTCCTGGAAAGACTGGTGCAGCCTCATGTAGACCAAAAGGGTGCTACAATACACAAACAGGTTCGTGCCTACTTCTATTGGAGATTTGTTGCTAAACGTAAAAATCATATATAGGGTCGCGCCTCCAGCGCCAAGTGCATTGCCGCCGTGATGTGCGGGAACCCTCGCGAAGCATTGGAGTTGGTCTCCACGTGGTGCATGACGCAGTTCAAGTCGCACACTCCACCCCACCAGTATACGTTCTTTCTATTGGCTATTGGAGAGATTGGCAGACAAATGTGAGTATGAGCACATCAACGGTATTGTTCCCTGCTAACACGGCCAACTCTTATGGGTTTAGTGACCTGAGTAAGATCGGAAATTTGAAGCAGACCTTGCTTGAAGGCTTCAACCACCAGAGCGAGGAAGTAAAGTCCGCAGCCTCTTACGCGCTGGGCAACGTCAGCCTGGGGAACCTGAGCGATTATCTGCCCTTTGTCCTCAAGGAGATTGAGACGCAGCCTAAGAGGCAATATCTGCTTCTCCATTCGCTCAAAGAGGTGACCATCGAGGAGCAAATTTATTTGTGCATGACCTCCGTATATGGCTGTTCTTGTTTCAGATCATTTCCGCACAATCCCAGTCTGGCGATAGCGTCCGCGTGCTCGGCCCTTATGTTTCCGGGATCTGGTCCCAGCTCTTCCGGCACTGCGAATGCTCTGAGGAAGGTACCAGAAACGTTGTGGCAGAGTGTCTGGGCAAACTCTGCCTCATAGAGCCAGAGACCCTCCTGCCAGAGCTCCGAAAAGCTTTAGAGACGCAATCTCCACTAAAGAGGACTACAGTGGTTACAGGTACTTCGGGAATTTGTTGTGGTGGGCGAGAAGCGTTCTGTACTGATTGTATTTGCAGCGATGAAGTTCACCATTTCCGACACGCCTCAGCCAATTGACTCCTTGCTTCGCTCTTGCATCGGTGACTTCTTAACAACACTGAAGGATCCCGACTTAAACGTCAGGCGGGTGGCGCTGGTTGCCTTCAACTCGGCTGCCCATAACAAGCCCTCGCTCATCAGGGACCTGCTCAGGACCATTCTGCCTCAACTTTATAACGAGACCAAGGTAACTACGTCGTTCCATGCGGTATTAAACGCGCATACAACTTGTGCATGCATGTACCTTATATATGTGGCAGGGACAAGTGTCGAAGTATTGCCAGTAACCGCAAATAGCTATTATTGGTCATCAGAACTACCTTGTAATATCAGTGGTGCCGGGTCACTTTCGTCTGAGCTACCGTCGGCGTGTGATGCACTAACTTGCACCAATTGCTGTTAAGTCAGGAAAGCTGCATACGGCCTTTCTTCTAATCTTCAAGGCCTGTGAGGTTGATTAGGAGTTCTCTCTCCCCACAAAAGTTGGCATCCAACTACCTGGAGGGGGGGGGCTAGCGTAATGTAGTTAGATTCGTGGGAAGTTCTGCTTTTTATCATTGAGAGCAGCATACGTATATACTCATTACGTACATACGATATTGTATGCTACGTACGTATGTATCTACTCTCTTCCTTCTGTCCTGTTCTTTCTACTCTGCTCTTCTCTCCACTGGGTGCACAGGAGTTAGGTTCCTGTCGACGCACGCCGCTTTGGCCAACTCTGGCATGCGCAAAATACGTACTTCTGCAGCAAGAACATCATCTCCAGGAAGTCGAGACTTCGAAGGATTTCAAAGTAGCAGATTTCCCTGAGAAATCCAGTGTTGGATGTAGTTCTGTACACTTTTAAAAAAAAAGTCATTTTGTCGCTTATCAAGTTGCTAAACATGGTCTTTTTTAAGGCAATCACATCTTCAATTGATTGAGAACATAGTCATTCTAAGACAGCCATTCAAAACTTCGATTGTATGAGCTTTTTTAAACTGGTTTTCTTAAAGACGTGTTGCGTAGAAGTGACTTTAAAATGTCTGTGTAACTGCTTCATGTTTGGGCTATCTACCTCTCACTTGAGATATACAGAAGCCTCTAAGTTCATCAGGACATTAGCTTTGCGTAGGGCAAATGATTCCGTCTTTATCTTGCCATCTAGCTGAAGTAGTGAGCTCTTGATTGTTGACTTGTTTTTACTTTTTTACTTCTTGTGACATAATTGTCACAAGGAGTAAAAAAGTGAGATAATTCTCTGTTCATCAATGTTAATGTCACTTCATAACATGCTCATATGACGCAGGTGTGTGTAACTTTCTAGAGAAACCTAAGAAAATGCGCACCGTTTGCGAATAAGTATTTTAGCAGTTCTGTATCTGCCTCCCTCTCCAAGACTGGAATGGAAAGAGGCTGAGACAAAAGGCTTAAGCACGGTAAAAACTTTCCACGTCTTTCTAATGGACTTCAGCCACTTCATCAAAAAGAACAGAACATGTCTTGATTGGCGGCGATGGACAAAAGCCTTTGACACCTTTGTTTTGTACTTAATACAGTGCACATGTAACTACGCATGTCAGTAATAAGTACAGACGGGCTCGAAGTTAGGGATCTCATAGTTAAGGTAACACTCAAAGTTTTTGCTTTGACTGATTTTGATTGACTGCTTTGTATACGGCCTGAAGTTACGAAGGGACTCAAATTTACGATAATTTCGGCTTTGGTCGACAACTTCGCAACTTCGAGTCCCGACCGTACATACCTGCACTGTAGGCACTGTTTTAGTATGAACTACATACGTCTGTGCTACACAATTTATACAGTGTAGGTACAATCAAATCTCGACATAACGGAATTTTCCGTCCACACGATACCTTGTAAGCTCATTTAGGCCAGTTCACGAAAAATACTGTTGCGTTTTAACTGAAGACAGGTTAAAGTCAGCTGCTCGTCGTTGTAACCATGGCCGAGAACAACACCGAGCATAAGACTATCCGTGAGACCATCACCATGCTTCAACATTCCGACCACGGCAACTCCGAAAATGTAAAAGTCGTGTCGAAGCTTAAAAAAAAGTCGTACAAGACAGTTTACAATGTGGTTAGGGGTCTCAAGGAGACAGACTTAACAAGCGGAAGATCAAGGAGTGCCAGACCTAACACACCACGGTCTACATCAAACGGGTCAGTGAGAAAGAAGGTCGAGCGGAACTTTATGCATGCAGTTGGAAAGCTGGCCAAGGAGGAGAAATTGGATGTCAGAACAAGGCTTGACCTTTGTTAGTTCTGATCATAGTGTTAGTGTCATCTTTTAGAAGAGTCAGCTGACAATTTATTTCTGAGGCTGCAAGAGGCGAAACTCAACAGAGCGGTTCTTCTACAGTCTTCTTCATTCCGGTATACAAGCACCAACTTTCTTCATAGATTAGTCATCATACAAGCTAGCTATAATCTCCAGAATGTGCGTGTTCTGACCAAGAAGGCCGAGAATATCCCAACTGAGGTGGGTGGGATCTTCAAGAAGGAAAATGGGGCCTCTGTTATAGTCTGGGCAGGTGTGGGGTCTGACCACTGCAAACGTGAAGATCAACAAAGATGTTTAAATGACCAATCCACCGGAGGAGGTGTTGCCCTGGGTGAAGGATAACTATAATGGGCCTTTAGCACGACATCGTGCCGGGTCATGGTGCGGAATTGTTGAGAGCGATGTTCCCTGTGCCAGCTCATTTGGCTACCGTCATGTCCTGATATGATCGATACTCCATCATGTCCGTTTTTGAGGCTAGGGATCGTTCAAGACCCCACAAGAAGTCCCTGAAGTCCACTTTATCAAGGAAGAGGGCAACAGGATTGTGAGGCTGAAGATATTTCTGAATCTTTTTGATCGGAAAGTCGAAAGGATGAAATGAAGGTTTTACTACTCTCACCGTGTGTGTCGAAAAAAAAGTGAGCCATTTGGAACAACAGCTTCGATTATTAGCAAATTAAAGTAACACCACGAGCTATTTGGCTGAAATAATCTACCATAGTCTACTATATGGACAGATGATTGTGCAGCATTAGAAGTGCTCGTGGTCATGGAGTTTGGAGCCAACAAAGTTAGAGATTTAAAGATGAAATCAAAGTCACGCCTGCTGTGACTACAATACTCAAGTTTTCGCACTGACATAAGAACAACTTGGAGCAAATGTTCAAGTTAACATTTGAGTCGCGAAGGAAATTTTCTGATGTGCATTCATCATTTGGTCGCGTGCGGCTTATTGTATCAGTAAGTACCGATGCTCCGGAATCTATCATTTTAGCCAATCAAGTTCTGATCCTATGGCAATCAGCCGATCATATTCATGGTGCTGAAATGGTTAAAAAATAAAATTTTAGTTTGGAACTCATCTAAGGTATTCTGATTGTCCGAAGATGAGTTTAGTCGTTATAAGACATTTTGTGTCTGCCGTAACTTTTCCAAGCCACGCGTGTACGTTAAATGAGGTACGTTATGAAGAGAAATAAAAGAAAGTTTTAATAAGTTAAAATCGACTGGACAATACGTCTTATCGAGATTCGACTGTACACAATGTGTACCTGCGAATGAGGAGTGGCACGATTGATCTTATAGTAATAAAAACGAGTCGTAATTCAATGAATCGATTCATTTTTTGATTTTGTATTTTTTATGGCTCATGTACCATATATGCACGTGTACTGTGAATCACAGTAGAAAACCTTTTTTGTTTTTCTTCCCCCCCAGAAACGCAAGGAGTTGATTCGAGAGGTCGAGATGGGTCCTTTCAAGCACGAAGTCGACGACGGGTTGGACTTGAGGAAGGCCGCTTTCGAGTGCATGTATACCCTGCTAGATACTTGCGTAGACAGGTTGGACGTGTTCGAGTTTCTGGCCCATGTGCAAGACGGACTCAAGGACCACTATGACATCAAGATGCTCACCTACCTCATGGTGGCCAGGTAAGCAAGGCACAATCCCGTAGCCCGACATGTGGGGAGCATTCTGTTTACATGTTGTTATGGTCATGACGTGTTTCGCGAAGGAAGGTTTGAACGTGAAAGTGAAAGCACTGTGTTCAACGTTCACTACACCGGAAATTTTTGCCAGAAATTCGTATTCAAGGATGAATTCGCTGGCAACATTTAGAATAGATGTCAAAGGTAGATCAGCTTTATGCGCAGGTTTTGATGGCCTTCATTACACAAAGGGAACTTCATCTTCATGGTACTTTAGGCAAACGTGAGAGGAATCGTTTGGTCTTCCTCGTACTAGGATATTGCGTACAGAGTGCAGTCATCTCACGCTCCTGACTCAAAGAGCCAGAAAAATTAGAGCTAGTGAAATGGCATAGAAGACCTGGACGAACGGACTATCTATGTGTCTGCTGCTTCTCTTCCAGGGTAGCCCAACTTTGTCCAGGGGCAGTTCTGGCAAGACTAGATAAACTCGTGGAACCCCTCAAGACCACTGTGACCACAAAGGTACATTTGTTCTTATTCGTAAAAGAAAAAGTTCATTCATGACACATTGATTTTTTTAGGTGAAAGCCAATGCAGTGAAGCAGGAGTACGAGAAACAGGATGAACTAAAACGGTCTGCGCTGAGGGCTGTGGCAGTGCTCATGCAAGTTCCGGGAGCAGGTGAGCTTTTACCTAACAACGTCATACTACAGTATAAGTGCCGGCATACTGTAGGTTTTTCTTTGATCACCGTCTGTACGGTAGCAAAGTTTAGCCTAACAAAGGAACTTAGGGTCAGTTATAACAAATGTGGAGATAGTCGCTAAGCGTCGTTTCCAACTTCTCTTGTTATCGTGAATCATTATTCTGCTAAAAGTTTTAAGGATTGCGGAGTAAACGAGCTCTCATCCCATTCCTTTCTTTTAGATAAGCACCCAACATTGAACGACTTCTTGGTTCAGATCAAGAACACTCCCGACCTCTCTGCGTTGCTGGAGACAGTCCAAAAGGACTCAGGGTCCGGTAGCAGCGCTTTCACTTTTGGCGGAGACCCGAACTCGATGGACCTCAGCTGAAGAAATGGCCGCCGTGAAGCAGGGCACGGTAGGTGTGGTTTTAAGGAGATGTTTACTTATCGCGGTCTTTAAAGGACTTGTTACGCAATCAGTCCAAACGAGCTGGGTGCGGTCGCGTACGGACTCTTGCTTTTTCTTCGAGACTTCACTTCGTCCTTGGTCATTTTTGAGTCAAAAATGAATGGCCGCCCTTAAGATACAATCTGACTGAAGGGAAAGAGTAACTCGACAACATGAAGAGTAAACCAAACACCGCAATCCCAGGAATACAACCTGGTCCTGGGTACTGTACGCAGATTGTACGTACACTGTAGTGCTCCAAGTAGAGCCATTGGCCTGGCTGCGCTGCAATTGAACTTTCGTGTTTTAGTACCTTGTCGTTACGTACCTTTCGTAGTGAGGGCAAGCGATAGAATTTTCGAACTGCACTATGTGCAGCTGGCTTAAAAAGGCAACATTAAGTCAGTTTTATTGCTGCTTGCCTTGGCACAATAAATTGTCTTTATGGTACAAAGTGGTGCGCTCCACATTTCCCCAGTAGTGCTTAATCGTCCGCGATCATAGCAGTCTGTGCCAAATGGGCCCTCCTCACCTCGTGTGTTCCGTGTTCAAAATGATTCTTCTTTTTCTTCCAGGTGAGGCCAAACCCTTGGCGGGTCAGAAAAGATCGATGCAGCAACTACAAAATACTTCTCCACTATCGAAGGCGGCAAAAATTGCTAGAGTTTAGCAGCAATAGCTTGAATACCGTGTGTAAAGAAACTTTCTCTCGCCTTTTTCATTTCTTTTGTCATCTCACAACCTTTTTCTTGAAAGCTTAGTTCTAATGGAAAATGGAAAACGAACGCTAGATGTCAAAAGTTTCTTAGTAAATGAGATCAAAGCTTTATGAGGGAGCTTCGCTACCCCGAAGAAATCTCCCCGTAGAAGTGGGACTGCATGGGCAAGAATTATACGACGAGAAGCGTCAAAGTTTTTCGTTCTCACCTCAAAGGTCCGCAGAATGCATAACTGATCCAAATACTGCATTGCAATTTATGAATATCACTACGAAACAATCCTCCTTTCCATCTTGCTGGATGAAGACGTATACAAGAGGCGAGATTCATCACAGTAAAATCCATAACCCGAATGCGCGCATACGTGACGTCCACTGTGTTCCATCCTGTGTTAATTTTTCAGTTGCTGGCCCTGCATATGAAGGATAATAAAGTGTACCTTGAAACTTGCTTTCGGCCTCATTTTTTGTGGCGCAGCCGCCTCAAAATAAGCTAGCTCACTTGCTCAAGTACGTTCTCCAGGACGGAAGGACAACGTAGTCCCCCTATGCTGGGGAGGGAAAAAAAGTTCTCAGCACTTTTCAGGCAATCTCGTAGGAAGCCTTGGGAAGAGGAGCCTCTTGGCTCGAAGAGTGGATGCGACTGGAGCTGCGTGAAGTAATGACAATGAGCGCCACCTATATATTCCGCGGCTCCGTGTCGTCGTTTATTACTGTTTACTCTGTCAGCAGGCGTCTCTGGCTCTCCCTATTTCTTTCTTTTTGCAGCACCTCCTGTCGTGTTTTTCCTCTCAGTTCCAGCCCTTTTTGGTCGGGTGTTTGGACGTTGGCACAAGACAGCCAACGCCACAAACGTTCCTTTCGGTATACGTTTTCTGATGGCCAAGGTCTTGATTGTGCAACTCTGTTACTGTGGTTGGACAGCAGAGAAGCAAAATTGTACTTTTTTTTATACGGAGCAACGCTTCTGCTCATTTTTGCTGGAAACCGTATAGAGTACGAGAGTGCGTAGGGCCCATTGGGGGGGGGGGGGGGGGCGGGGGGGGGGGGGGGAGGGGGGGGGGGCGGGGTGGGGGGTGGGGGGGGGGGGGGGGGGGGGGGGGGGGGGGGGGGGGGGGGGGTGGGGGGGGGGGGGGGGGGGGGGGGGGGGGGGGGGGGGGGGGTGGGGGGGGGTTGGGGGGGGGGGGGGG
>JAAUXU010057576.1_pt1 | contig 15407 bp, 15 predicted proteins | sample 7278151 | NCBI WGS metagenome assembly JAAUXU01 (sample SAMN14350113, study PRJNA611818) | marine sediment metagenome | isolation source: surface marine sediment (1.8m) | place: French Polynesia: Moorea | collected 2018-08 | reverse complement strand
TTCCTGGCTCGGTGTCCACCCCTACTGACCTTCTTCTCTCCCCTCCTCTTGCCATAGATAGCTCTGGTCAAAGAAGTACTGTACAGCTATTCCCAAGAGGCTTACCTATACCTATTGCATGGCCATCTATGGTCTGTGTAGTAGTATAGTGAAGGGAACTTTTGGACATCGATTTGGACATCGATTTCGGCCTCAAAACGGCCTCAAATGTAAGGTGTGGCGGGATCAGTTTCAAGCTTGTGATGTTTAGCGTCTGCAGACCGAGTTTGGCGACGATCGGTGCGGCGGTTGGGGCGGCCATAGCCTGACAGGCAGACCTACACACACACATGCACACAGACATACATACGACGACTTTGCTTTATATGTATAGATTTAGTTGCAACTGTTTAGTTGACAACTATGTGGTGACATATATACTTGTATATTCAAGAAACCTGCCTCTGATGTACTCACGTGCTAACACGAACCTCAGGATCTTGAGTACCAATTGAAAATATATCTTGAGCCGCAGACGAGTCTGTAGCCAATCCTGGATTGCAGATACTTGAAATTTGAGATGCCAACCAGAGCTACGAGATGCATAACATAATCTATTGCAGATTTTAGTCCAACAGTGCCTCTCTGGGGTATGGATCCAAGCTTAGTTTCTTTTTCCGTTGCAGGATTTTTCGTACTCTCTGGAGTTAGTGATAACGTATCAAATATATGTATATATATATGACTTATAGAGTGAGCAACGTGATCGCTTATTTTTTTACCTAGATAATGATGATCGCCAGGTGAGTCTGGGTGAGACTTGGTAAAATTCAGACTTACTCCGGACTGGGATGTGAATGCACCTGACAAAGTTCTTCCCGCGTGATGCAGCCCAAGTCGTGCCAACGAGACCTTTTAGTGGGAGAGACCGGAAGGCGCCAGCATGAGAATCTACAGCTACAGCATCTCCATCCTCGTCCTCATCACGGCTCTCACGATCGACTTCCTCTGGCTGTGCTTTGCGAAATGGGCTCCATCCACACCACGCACGCGCTTTCCCACCATCAATCGGCCTTTGCAGCACGTCTTGTTTGACTTTTCTGTGTATGCAACATGAAGAAGTTGCAGAAGATTCCCCGAGAAAAAAGCTTTTCCTCTTTAAAGCCCTTCGCCAAACGTCTGGAAGCAGGCAAACAAACAAACTAAAAGGCCTCACAGCTAAAAAAAAAAATAAAAAAAAGCAAATGGATGAAGACGTGACTGTCGAAAATGATTTCGAACGAGGAATTGATCGTGCTAGTCCTTAGCAAGCAGTACAAATCCTTGTCTTAGTGAATGAAATGAAGAAAGCACATACCAAGTACATATCCAGGATCGTCCACGTCAAACTTGACACTCGGGCTGATGCAACAACCGGCAACGGAGGAGAGATAGAACCAAAGATGGGATCGAGGGTGACTTCGATCCCCAAGGAACGGCCTCAATTGGGGATCGCACAACTCCAAGGCTTCCACAGCCTCCTCGCCAGCTTCCGGCATGGACCGAGGCATACGTACATATATAGTTGGTACATACTTTAGCTTAGTTTATATTGACTGGCATGATATTTTTCCTCTCGTTTTGACTGAGTTTTCGACACATCGTCGGCCTCATCTTGTCCTCGCGGCCTCTACCCCGGCCAAGGCCTCGGACAGCTCAAGTCATCTCGGTCTCCGAGAATCTAGTGCTACAAGACGATCGCTCTCTTAATGTTGGTGCCACTGTGCGATCGTTCTGGTCCATGTACTGTATGTACTTAGGCTGTTGACAAAGTAAAACACATGTCTGCAACTGCGGTTTGAGCTCCTAAGGTCTCGGTGGTGGAAACCAGCCTGACTGGGTGCCCGCGACGTGCCACACCACGAACATGACGATGAAGAGGCAGTAGCCAACCATGGCGATCCACTGGAAGACCTTCTCCCAGTCCTCCACCTTCCTGTTCTCAAGAACGAAGACGCCCACCAGCAAGCCGGCGAGGGCCCCGAACGCGTGGCCGGAGTAGCTGGTGGTGCCGGGCTCGTTTAAGTAGTAAATCTGCGAAACGATGTCTCACTTCGATGGAAATGTCGTTGACCGTGCTGATCATTACCTTGTACAGGGCCTGCCCGACGTCGAGCGCGGTGAACAGAAGGACGAAGAGCAGCCTGAGAAGCCTTATGAAGGGGTTGAGCCCGATGGAAGGCGGCTGCTCGTGGCTGAAGCGCTCGGAGCGGGTCTTGCGCTTCTTGTAGATGATGCCATCCTCGTTCCAGTTCAGAATCAGCGTGGCTAAAGTTGCACTGTCAAACATTTTACTCTGCAATCGACGAGAAAGAGGAAAACAACGCTCACGTTACCCAGGTGAGCAGCGATGAGCGCGTAGACCCCCGCTGACGCCCCCAGCATGAACTTATTGGGCTCAGACACGGAGGCACCGAGGCCCCCCAGGATAACCCCCGCCATGTACAGCGTGGCCACCCGGAGCATGCCTATCCAGCCGAGCTGGGACATTTCAATGGGGATACCTGGAAGTCATACGTGGATTACGCGAATCACACGGACGCCGTGGACGACAACCTCACCTACAAGCAGCTGCATGAGGCAGTTGAAGATTATGTGTTCGTGACTGCCGTGGAGGAACATGTAGGAGACAAATCTCCAAGCCTCTTTCCGCTTGTAGGGGTTGTAGATGAGGAAGGAATCGATGGGCCAGGCTCGTTCGCCGAACTTGAACGAGATCCCTAACGTCTCAGGCGCGTAAATGCTGTGAATGGTATAGTACGTCCTTTGGGATGAATCTTTAGGACGACGCCTTGAGAACAAGCGCTGACCTGAGCAGGTAGCACGTGATCTGTGCTGCTGTCATGCATATGAGGAAAAGGGTGGGCGGGTTGCACGAGTAGGCTGGGGCGTAGGCCAACACCCTGAGCACCCCGCCAGCCACGCCCTGGTCAAGGAAGTTGTTACCGAAGCGCCTCAGGTACTCCCGCCATTCGGACAGCACGATCTTGCCGTCCTTGTTCGTGTCCGCCTTGTACGCCTGGACGACATTGAACAAGATCCAGGATGGCATCTGGGACTAGAGACCTGAGTCCGGTGAACCCTACCTTGTCACAGATGTAAAGAAGTCTGCTCCTGGGCAGCCCAGTCCTTTCTTCAAGCTGCAGTCCAATGAGTAGATAGAAATATTGTACCACACTATATTGATCATGAATCTGCTCTTACCTGATATGACTTCTCCGACCTGAAGTGTTGCTTGAGCTTCTTGATGTTGATGCTCGGCTCCTTGCCCTCCTCCACCTCCCCGTCCAAGCGGCTGAGCTCGTAGAACACGTTCTCCCACTCGGTCCTCCGGTGCTGCGGGTCGAAGCCGCCGACCTCAGCCTCTCCGGGCGGCCGCATTGGCTGCAGTTCATACCGAGAATTCATCGACTGTTGTTCGGTGTCCTTCAAGGTGTTACATCAAAGTATCTTTTCATCCACCGCAGTTCTGGGGAAGGAAACAGCATATTCGACCGTAGTAAATTCTCCTTATCTCACACTCTGTGTTTGTTTGAGCAGAGAGAGATTTCTTCATCGCACAGCTTTTCTGCAGTGCCCAAGTGACGATGGAGGAGTCAGCTCAGTATAATCGGACTGGGGATAACTCACAGCTGCCTGGAGGAGAAAGCTTTGTAAACATTTTTCTTCTTCCGCGTGCGTACGAGCGTTCAGATAGCAAAAGTGGGTGAAGACCCGACTTTTTTGTGGGATACGTAGGAATTTCAGGTGAACAAACTCAACGAGACAGAGGACGAAAATTGGCTTCTTCTCATCCTTCATCTTGTACTGCAATTTCGTGACCACCTAAGATACCAAGCGAGAGAGATGTATTTACGTGGGGCCGGATTCTTCCGGGCATCGGGCCGGAGGGAGACACACTTTTCCCCCGGGTGAGGCGAGACAGATGGATAGTGCGTATTGAATTTTGATGTTCCACAAAGTGGGGATCGCGTAAGCGCTAGAATTTTGTATAAAAAACACCCTAATTTTTTCACTTATTCCCACTCTCAGTATTGCTATAGCTGCATTGTCAACTCTTTTAGTATTTTCAAGGTTTCAACGTACAAGTTTTCAGTTTTTTCGTACACTTTCATCATCTCTTGTATAGTTTTGGCCACCCCTTGTTTCGAATTTCGGGACTAGTTACATTCTTTCGAATAAGGGGCTGACATTTCCATGAATTTCCACCCATCGCTGTTGTCCTGCAGAGGTTCGGACTCCCCTCTGTCAGTGGTCCCCGCAGTGCTTTGGACTTGTCTGCTTTTTGACTGTAGTCCTCGTCCGTCCTCGCTTCAACACTGTCCTCGCTCTAAGTCCTCGCTGCAGCGCGGACCTTTTTTTACACGTAATATCGTAAGAGGGGGAACCCGAAAAGGACCACGTGCATAAGCGCACATTTGCGCGGCGTCGTCTGATGCAATTGAGGTCTACGCGGCCTCCGTGACGGAGGCTGTTGGAAACGTGATCAATCTTGACCAGAATAGGGGTGTGCCTAAGGCCTGGCGGAGAATACAAAAAAGGATGCACTGCAACATACTTATGATGACCGCATCACGATCACATCATTATAATGATCACATCAGAAGTAAGTTTTAAGAAGTGTCACAGGAAGTAAGAGCCACCCTGTATTTATAAAGATACTCCGGATATAACGATGAATGTAAGTGAAAGTGACGGAGCTGTTCCAAGTGGGGAGTTCTGTTTGGCCTTCTGGCTTTTTTACCTTCCATTGCAATTTTCGTGAAACGCTAAGGTTTTTTTGGAGTGAAAATTTGTAGTGAAAACGGCGTGTATTGTTTTCTTTTATAATTTAACAACACGCAACAGTCCACGTAGCGGAGTCTGCTACATGGATAATGACATTCTGCAGCATGTAATTAGTCCAAAACCCCAGTGTTTCACTGGATAATCAACAATATGGCCCAACTTATTCATTTCTAAACAGCTTCATCTTGAGGCTGGTGGACAAAAATTTGAGAAAATACCTTGGGTATAACTCCTTTAGATCGCCCCCCCCCTTCCTCTCCTCCCCCTCCCCCACCCCCGATCTCAGGGACATTGAGCACTTTTACCCTCAGTTTTTGTCAACCAGCCTTGAGATGAAGCTGTTTAGAAATGAATATTGTTGCGCCGTATCGTTATTAGTCATAATGCCACTTTTTTGCCAACTGTCGCTCGCTCGCTATAGCACTTTTTATACTTTTACCGCCTCGAGAAATGCACATCAACTATTTCTTTAGGGTTTTATCTAAATTCGATAACTGCACGAGTGTTTTTTTTGTCACAGGTCATGCGTGTCAACCCCAGGTAGCTCTGGGACTAACTTTTTCCCCTATCCCTATGAAAAAGACTCATTCTGCCTGTTATTCAACAGGTGTATCTTTGTCCCTCTAATGGTACACCCAGCACACACAGGTGGTGATTTTTTTTAGACGGAAAAAATATCTCTGCAGTTGCCCTTGTAATGTTGTGCGTAGTGTGTGAACGAGGAGGAGGATGAAGAAGAAGCTCGCGATCGCCACCGAGGCCTCCACAGGGGACGCGGAGTGAAGGCGGGACGTGATGGGGCTGCATCAGCACATAGAGATGGTCCCACAGCGTCACGGCAAAGTACAAGTGCAGGGTGAGCAGTAGGGGGAACCTTTGGTGGGCCTAAACGGTCGATGTGGCGTCCGTCTGTCTGTGCATCTTGCCGGAGGTGGACGCGCCGGCCGCTGCGTCCATCGTCCCCAAACTTGGTCAGCTGACAGGAGTACGTGGACTGCGCCAAGTACATGGAGGGCGAGGGCAGCGACGACTTCGACGGCGACCACAAGGTCGTGGATGGCCAGTTTGGGGACTTTACGTGTGTGCCGCTCTTCCCACCCAACGAAGGCGCCAGTTTTAAATGTTTCTAGATGGGAACTAGAGATAGGGGGAAGAATGGTTGCATTCGGGGACGCCTGAACTCTAGGTGAAGGTGATCCAAGTAGCTCCGTTCAATAGTCTTGAAGCTCCTCCAAGTTTGACTGCCAAATTTTGGGGTGGGCTCCAACAAAAGGTATATATTCAAATATACTATTTCTTACGCTTATACCTAAAATTCCGAGGTCTATTACTGACGAACTGCATGCAATATTAAATTCTCGGCGTCGTTAAAGTGTTCAAAGTAATTTGAATCACCATGCCTCTAAGAACTGACGTCTGGGGTGATTACTGAAATCACATAATTAATTTTTGGTGTAGCATTAAAACTTTGTCATGACCATTTCAGGCGCAGCCCCAAAATGTCACTTCGTCTACCTGAGTGCTGTAATGAAAGTGGAAGCCCTCTGGCAACTCTGCCACGCAGATTATTGCGAGAACTTGTTTGCTCACGCAAAGAAAAAAAAGAATTTGCGAAGTCTAGCAGAAAAAAGCCGCTTCCAGCGGTATTTACACATTTCTATACAAGATAAACATTACGAGGGATTCAACATGCTCATTCTAGGTAAAATAAATCGTTCTACAGCTTCTACCGGTGCACATTGAAGCACCGAAAGTAAAGCCCGGAAAGTCCACCTGAAAGTTCCCTGCTCACGTTCCACTTGCAGACTACCTCAGAAGTGGCAACCCTTCCTTCTTTACCACAATGGTGCACTTCCTTACTCAAGATACAAGATGGTGGACAAACTCTTTAAAGAAGAGAAGGTCATTTTTGCAGGCATATTTCATCACCTTAAGTGGCAACTCTGCCTCTTCTACAAAGCCCTGGGCAGATGCAACCGAATAACATACAGGGGGAGAAGGTGAACATTGTCCAGGCCACAGACTTAGTAGCCCTGTACATAGTACACACCCTGATGTCCAGCGTGGCAGAGCCATCTATTGGATCCCTGATGGGCAGCTTGGTGGCCGAATGACAGCTTGAGGAGTGATGTTGGGGGTCTGACTTTTCAAATCTGGGTGGGTACTTTAGGATATTCCACCGTCAACAATGGAGGACTGCTCATCTCTACCACGGACTTCTTGAAAGCATCCCTATTGCTCACCCCTCCTTCTCCTCCCTCCCCTCAAGCTGTCCTTCGGCCTCCAAGCTGGATGTCAGGGATTCAAGAGATGACTCTGCCACGCTGGATACCTGGGTGTAACTACTAAGTCTGTGTCCAGGCTCACTCCGAGGATTTTGAGGCGCAAAGTCAGCCGTCGTGGTGGTCCTTTATTCTTAGCCATAGATTACTTAAGAGTAAGGATCTTGCTCACTGTTCAAGATCAAAACGGGGGGGTTCCACAACATTCTATGCATTCAGGGACCACAACGACAGCTGACATCTTGCTCATTGTTCAAGATCAAAATAAGGGTTGCCACAACATTCTTTGTACTGATGGACGAACGATTTCTACGGGTGCATCAGTATTAGTTTGCTATGGAAAGTGCTTTGTCACTGCGCTGTTTGAGCATCGAATGAAGTAATATTGGGACCGATGGAGAGGTAATTTGGTCTATGTGAGGAAGTTGTTGCTCATGTTAATCAGCCAAGAACAAGATCAAGTCAACATTTGTGGCCAGGTTGCTTTTCAGTCATGGCAGACGTGATATCAGGATTAGGAGGAGACTCCAAAGTACATTTGTGTAACCTTTCTAAACTTTGCCTAAGAAGTCAATGTTGAATCGTGTGGCACAACCTCTTGTATCTCTCATGTCAGCAAGGTTTTTGTGTGATCCTTGACGTCATGTCGAGGGCGGTGAGGAGAAAATAGTTCCAGATAACAGTTGCTGGGAGATCCTTTCTTGGAGGAGGGAAAGTGATTGTTTGGAAATCCCGCAAATGAAACAAGTTGTCATTCAGGGCTGTGCACAGTAGAACTCCACTTACTGACCTGCAACTCAATCAGAGCCTTAAAACTTAAAACGAAGAGTTTCATCACCATATGGTGATGGCAAGCTAGTTCTTGCTCTCCTGCTACACGGTCTGGGGAAAAGCTTTTGCATATGAGACCGAAACAATCTTTGAAAATAACTTTTCTTCATTCCTGTCATAAGCTGACGGTACTTTTAATTAAAAGTCTCTAAATAACTTCAGAGCGGAGGAAATTTGTTAGAGTGGAGGCCTCTTATTGACAAGAACAGGTATGAGAGAAGCTTTTCATGGAAAAAAAATTAAAAAAAATAAAAATTGTCCTTCGGGAGCAGGTTTTCAGCTATCGAGCAGAGATTTCAACTTATTGCAGCAGTTTTATCTCTGCTGTCTACATAATCGTCGGACACTTCAACCTGGTCAAATGAAGGCACAGAACATTTCAACATCGCAACAAGTGTTACCTGGTTGGTGTCAAGTGTTTGTGGTACTAGAATGCTCATACCCAGGCAGAGCAGATACTTCTCATGAGCAAAGCAGAGTCGAAATTTTAGGTTGCAGAAGTCCCAGGCAGGGGAAAGGCATGCACAATTTTGTTTCTTCCTCCGAGCTTTCATCGAAAAGTCAGAATTGAGCAGCTGAAAGCCTTTACAATTACGCTGCAGTTTTATGCAGCTAAGACATGTCCGTAAAACATTCTTCAAGGTCTTGCCAAATGTCTCCACAGTAACAAACTGGAACTCCCTGATGAATGGCAGTTCTGGGTTTTCTGACCCAGCCTTCCAATTACTCAGACGATGGATGGCAGAAGAACATTACATGGACAAGAAAGTGATCTTGGCTTTTATAGTTGATGACATGTTTATAGAACCAGCTGGAGGACATTGACAAGGTGAAACATTTTGACCAGTCAAGTCAATGTTGCAACTGGCACTCCATGAGATCCTGATGAAGTCCCCCTTGCAACAGAGGCCATGGTGCCAATGGTCGTTGCAGTAAATGGCCTCAGGAAAATTTGGGTCATTTCTTCATTAACGGCTCGTCAGGAATTCAGTGGGCTAACATGATATGCATTGCTCTCCAGGAAGCACATGAAGCTGGAGGATGGGTCATTGACTTGTGAGGGAACACAATTTAATGCGGCCATGTTATGTGATCCAGGTGCAAATATGGATCCATACAATTCAAGCCCCTTCTGATCCTTGAGTCCATGAGTTTCTTGACCAAGTACACATGATAAAATTAATCCACAACTGCTTGGGAAGGGAAAAATTGATTTAGTCACCAAGTGAAGAGGTGAATTGGGAGTATTTAGAGTGTCAATATGATGTGTAAGGAACGGAGGGACTGTGAGCAGGCACCACACTTTCCAGAATGCGCATAAACTGGACAAAAATGCCAATGTAAGTGAAGTATGGGACCCAAACACTGTCAAACCGCACCGCTCATGCTACAGACTTTTGTTGTACAGACCTCAACCTACTCTTAATTCAAGGAACAAAAGCCGAAGAAAAGGAACTGTGCTTATGTACAAGCTCTCCTTCAATCTCACGACTTTCAATCAGCAGTCCAGGATAAACGTCTTTGACGAGAAGATCTCTGGTATGAACAAATGGTATCATTCAAGTCCTGTTTCACTGCAGGTGAGCGCTTGAAAATCAGATTGATGGCTTCAGAGACAAGAATATTCTGGTGACAGCTGAGTTCCTGGAGATGAATGATTAACTTTTTGATGTTATTGACAGCAAAGGTCGACGGTTCAAAGTTGCCTGTCTAATGACAGGCAACATTAGCATGACTGAGGAAACTTTCAAGCAAGCAGAGGATCGATCTCTACACCACCTGGGAGGAAAAGATCATTCACTCAAAGCAGAGGTGTGGCCCCCCCCGGCCTCTTAGTTGCCACCAGATGTGTCATATATCTGTACTTCTTACCTGCAGGAGATTGAGCTGCACATGTGTTACTTTCCACATTGTGAGTTTTCACCGAATCACCGTGAAATCCTGTTTAATGCCATTCTGTCTCATAAGGAGTGGACTTGAAACCCAACTGCTTGACATTTCTGCACCGTCTGCACTGTCTTCACAGTAGTTTCAATCTTAATCAATCTGATTCATCCCCAACTTGTCATACTCTCTCAAGCATTCCAGTTCTTTCCTGGTCCAATGTACTCAAGCCCCCTTTTGAGTTCTGACTAGACCCAACTCCAGTCAGCTGAACCTCAGCTGTTGTGTCAGCTGACAAGACTTACGCATTTGCAGCACCCTGGACTACTTCTTCCCTTGTTCTACGTGTTTGTCAGGTCACTTTGAGCAGGACAGGGTGGGCACAACCACTAGGAAATCCCGGTGATGTGCCAACCCTGATTTTTTTTGTCATTGACTAGAATTCTAAGCCATGTTATTGTGGAAATTTATGATTATGTCTATTGAGGACTATGACTGGCTAAGATGACTGACTCTCTTGAGTACTGATCATGGTCTTGTCTTGATTGCCCGTTCTGGTCTCTCTGCAGTGGGACGAGCAAGGTCTCAAAACACTTTTCCTTCGAAAGGTGTGGCTTTGTTATATTCCCTGGACCAATATCCTTCAATTTCAGCACAAAAGCTGAAGTGTTGGAGTCACAGCAAGCGTGGTTTTGATCTCACCCTTACATCAACAACTTTGTTGGCTCCTAACTCCATGACCTCAAGCATTTCTGATGTCGTGCAACCACCAGATAATGAAGTCGACACCAGAAATCATTTCAGCCAAGCAGTTTGTAGAATCATTATGATTATGAGGCTTTAGTTCCAAATGGCTCACTTTTTTTAAATGGAGGGAGAAGTTAGTTTCATCAACATACTAGTCACTACTAGTTTTAATGGGTATACTCACCTGTCACAAGTCGAGAGGCTCCATGAGTTAGTACCCACTGATGCATGCCCCACTGTACTGGGTACGTTCATATGAGGTTTATATTCATGCATCGTCACTGTACGCGCACATGCGATAAAATATAACAAAACATCCCCGCTCGAAACTACAGTAAGACCGCAATTTAGTCAATTTTTCGTGGACCCACGAATTTTTACTTCATACCGACCAGCAAGTTATGTCCACTCCGATTCAATTTGTTGGGTGCAAAGAGTCGGTCACTACTGAAAAAAAGCAAAATTGCACATAAACAAAGTAAACGTTATTCTTGTAATCTAACCAAGTTTGATGTTCAGGGTCATTCATTGCGGGAGCAAAAAGGAGAAGCTGGAAAAATTCTCTCATGGACAGATAAAGACATTGATAAAGAGTCCGACAACCCTGCTTCTGGTCCTGTGAACATTGCAAACATGGCAACTTGGTCGAGAACACGAAGGAGTTCCTGGACAACTGTCACATCATCGTCCCTTTTAGAACGCCTTTGACAGATAACGATATGGTGAAGTTTTCTTTAACTTCTGACTGACTTGACTAAATCTGAGTCTTCCTGTCCTCTGCTGGCCCGTGACGAGCGTGAGCTGACTGTGATAGGGCACAAAGAGGATGACGAATTAGGGGTGGGCGAGCCAGGAATGTCTCGGGCTACGAGCTGGACTGAGCTGAGTCGACGCTTGGGGCTAAAAGCTGAGTTTGCAGCAGAATCAATGGGGTTCCTTTCGTTAGTTCGAGTTCGGTTCCAGCAAAATGCTAGACGAATTTAGTAGTGTGACTGTGAGTGGAATATACAAGGGACTCACCTAAAACCCAAGTGATTGAACCCAAAGATTGTACTGAAGAAGAATGAGAGTATCTCATCACATGTTTTAGTTAAGCATGGTCGAATCGTCAAAATTGGGGAAAAAAGTCGGGCTCGAGCTGCTTGAGGGTGTCGAAAAGTGCTTTTTACCAGTCTCAAATTACTTTATGCTGCCAAAATGTACTTTTTTCCCAACTCCAACTTCTTTGAAGCTGCCCAAAAGACCGCTGTACAAACCGAGCTTTTTTTTGAGCCTGAGCTGGCTCGTACCCATTTCCATGATGAATCACCGGGATTCAAAGTAGTGGTGTGAAATGATGTTTGACGTGGGAGGTGAAACGCCTTCGTGATCGGCTTCGAGCTGCGTAGAGTGCGCGAAGATGTCAGAGGACGAGTCGGTGGCTGCGGCGAAGAAGCTGTCAGCTGGGGGCACGCTTCTGTCCTACATGGACAGTGCGAGCAAAATCACCAAAAAAGTTATGTGTGTTTGGTCTTTTTGAATTGTTTCTTGTCAGTCCGTTTGCTGAAATTGACATCTCTGCATCACAGGTGGAACAGGAGGCCTGTCCCTGGGCCGCGCCTTCGACACCCTGGTGTCCACCAACGCCTGCCTGGTGGAGAACGAGTCTGTCTCCAACACGAGGTAAGTGGGAGAACCTCCAGTGGTAGCTGTTTGTTTTGTTCTGGTCCATAATGTAGGTATAAATAGGTAGGTATAAATAGTAGGTATATATAGGTTTGTGAAAAAAAAAATATCACTTTTTCAGAGTGTCCGAGATCCTTAATGTGCATTCAGTGGTGCCCGAATTAAGAGAATTAGTTAGCAGAATTAACAGAATTAAGTCATTTTGATTTTTCAATATTATTTTTATTGAGTCCCAATTTCACTTCCCAAATTCAAGCCTCTGTGAATCGAACAGAAGCAATTCTATTGGACCACATTGAGTACGCCAGCTGCAAGAACATCAATCTCACCAACCTCCTCGCCACCGTGTGAGGTATCCGACCTCAGGAGGTCGGATTTAGGAGCAAAAAGAGCTTCCATGGTCGATATTCCCCATAACACGTACAGGCATTGCCCATCTTGTTCCGGATGGTGTTGAGCCTGTTTCAACTTGATCACGTCCAACTTCCCCCATTCAGTCAGCCGAGCTTTAAACTCTGCTACGAGCAACACATTCCTAATACAGTCGAAATTCCATAGAGAGAACTCGGTTATGGTAACGATTCGCCAAAAAATTGCCAAGCTCACCTTGGTTTTACTTTGCAGAAGCCCCTTTTCTCCTGTTTTAGATCTCGACAGAGAAAAGTAGAGGCTGGTGGGGGAAAACTTTAGTGTCTGGAAGTTCGACTGTCCTGCTTTCTGATGCAGATACGGTTTCCCATGATGGGAAGGTGGGTCAGGGATGCCACAGAATGATTTTCCCCTGGCCAGAAAGACATATCTTGGCGAAGAGGACGATCTGTGCAGATTCTGTTATTTATGGCTGTTGCAGTATTGGCTGCATTTTTGGTCTCCGCGATGCGGGAGGGTGGGCAAGGGAGCCATCAGGATGGCCTTCGGAGGCCTTCGCAGATTTGGTCTCTACGAAGGAAATATTCTACTTCTGCCTGTTCACATAAATCATTGTTCTCTTTCCATTTGGTCGTCTTTTCGGTTACCTTCGTGTCCCCCTTGCATTAAATGTCATTTCCGCTCTTTGACCAATATAGCATAACATTTAACTGCTCCCGGCCCACCAAGGTCACGAAATGCAGCAAGCACCGCAATTGCCATGAAAACAAGACATTAACATATCCGACGTCAGTTGTGCATGCTCAGTTTCCACGAACCGATGTTATAACTATATATTAACGACACATATTGTAGTACTATATGAACCCGAGTTGGACTTGACTGCACGAGGGATATAAAATGACCTAAGTGCTTTCAAGTCCAAGGAGGGTCAATATAGTACGCATTATGAGTTGTTAATTTGTAATTTAATGCACGATTTCTGGAATATTTTCCCGCTTTCTTGACGCTCCCAAAATAGTTGAAAGAGGCTGAATGTGAGTCAGCAGAATCGGTTTCAGGATGGCGCGCCCCCTCACCATGGGCGAGTCTGAGAGTGGTGATTCACTATATGTCCCTCGGGGGGGGGGGAATATAGTGGTGATTCACGGAAATATAGTGCAAGAATATTTCCCGCTAGACAGTAAATAAGTGGGGAAATATTCCGGAAATCGTGCGTTAATACTGTTATTGGGAAGTTTTATACTTCCTTCTACAATGAACGATTCCTCGTATGATGAACAAAGGGTTGCACGACCTTTTACTCGTCCTGCCTTTTCAGGTTCTTCCTGCTGGAAGAGAACGAGAACTTTGCCGTGGAAGAAGACGTGGCCGAGGACGCGGAGCTTGGAGCCATCGTCGACCCCAGCAACCCACCCAATCGTGGTATGACCCCTACCAGCACTGCTTGTTCCCGTTGTCCTTGCCCTCCTCCGTCCGCCTCGATCATCCAGATACTTGATCTCCAGGTTGCAATCTCCCCTTCCTCCGCTGGCTGTGCCTCAGGTTCTTGATCCAGCAGCTGCCCTTCCGCATTCTGACCATCGTGCTCATCGTCGTCGACATCGGGCTCATCGTGGCCGACTTGATCATCGACTGCCCGACCAATCCCACCTCGCTACTCTTCACCCAGCTTGACCTGGTAAAGTTGATGTCTTGCAATGATCACTCAGATCCTACTCACACCAGCGAACACAGCCTATAAGTTTATGTGTTTTTGATCGTTGCTTTCTTAGTTGACCTAAGTACATATTCACGATGATGTTGTACTGACACTAACTTAAGGCTAACATTCAAATGACAAATGTCATTGAGGGACTTCGGATTTGAAAGCTTTCGGCCACATTGGCCCCGTATAAGCGGCTTCTACTGTAACCCAACTCAGCCTTTAACACTTCCGTCAGGCAATCTCCTGCTACTTCGTGGTCGAGATCCTCCTCCGCATCTTCGCCTTGAAGCCCTGCATCTTCTTCAAGCGGAAACACTGGTTCAACGTGGTCGATTTGGTAAAGTCACATCTTTGCAAAGGACTTTTTTTTAAAAATAGTTAAAAACAGGCATGCTATGTTATGTTTTATCAAGGCTATAGTGGCAGGCACCTTTGTCATCTCCGTCGCCTACTACGCCGCCGTGAACGTGGCCATCGGCGATGGCGTATTCGACCGGCCTGACGTCGACAACACCGATGACGACAGCTCGGAGGGGGCATCCTCCTCCGAGGAGTCCCTGCTGTGCTGGCCCGACGAGAACAGCCAGCCGCTGATAGACCAGAGGGTGCTGACGGTAATGAGGATCTTGGTGGCGCTCAGGTTCGTCCGGTTTGTGAGGCTGGTCAGGTTCATCAGGCTGTACACTGAGCACCACCAGATCAAGAGGGCCATCCGGCAGAAGGTGTCTCAGAACAAAAGGCGTTACCAGACCGACGGAATCGACCTGGATCTCACCTATGTCACCAAGAGGATAATCGCCATGAGCTTCCCCAGGTACCTCCTAGGCATCTCTGTGCATTGCTTTGTACCTGCAGCACTGCACAGTGCGTTCAAGATGGGCAACCAGAACCTCTTGGACAACGTTGATGTCCAAGAGGACATCATTATCACCAACATAACCCTTTATGATGTCACTTGCTACTAATGTGAACTTGTTCTATTTAGCAGAAATAACCTCCATTCTAGCATTGGCCCTTTCGAAAAACAGATTGAAGAAAGTTGGTCGAAAAATTAATATTACCGTCTTTGCGCGAACATAAACCGGGGTTGACGGGTTTCAATGTGCACAGAGGGG
>JAAUXU010051118.1_pt1 | contig 15407 bp, 22 predicted proteins | sample 7278151 | NCBI WGS metagenome assembly JAAUXU01 (sample SAMN14350113, study PRJNA611818) | marine sediment metagenome | isolation source: surface marine sediment (1.8m) | place: French Polynesia: Moorea | collected 2018-08 | reverse complement strand
TTGCAGCTGTTGCTGTTGTTGATATTGTTGATGTTGCAGGTGTTGCTGTTGTTGATGTTGATGTTACAGGTGTAGCTGTTGTTGCAAATGTTGCTGCTGCTGTTGCTATTGTTGCTGCTACGTAGTGGCAAATGCTGTTATTGCAATTTTTGCTGTTGTTTTCGTAGCTGAGACACTTTTGTTCCTCTAGTTCCCTTTAAGGGGTGCTGCATCTGCTGTTGTTGCTGTCGGTGCTGCTGCTGTTGTATTTGCTAACGTATTTCTCAGGCCGCGAGACCACCCTGATGAGTGTGAAGGATTTCTACAACTGCATCACCCCCGGGAGCACCATCACTCACGGGACTGGACTCGGCACCTACACCAGGCTCAGGGGAGACGACGCAAGGTCGCAGAAGATCTACGACGAGGAGAAGCTGCCCATCTCAGAGTCACTCCTCAACGAAGTAATAAAAGTTTTAATTTATGCGTTACAAAACAAAGAAAAACACAGTTCTTTTCAGATCCAGCGCCAGGGCCTCCTGACTTTCGAGGACTTTGCCTTCCTGCTGAACATCCTTTCTACCCCCTGGAGGCACATGGACGTCGCCTTCCACTCATTTGACATCAGCGCGGACGGAAAGATCGAGGCCAGGGTCAGTCAGGCTAATTCTAAAACACATAGAAACCCGGTTTTCCAGATTGTAATTATTCTAGGAGTACACCCGCGTCATGTCCAAGTTCTCCGACTACCGCCGCAAGCCGGACGAGCTCATGGCAGAGTCCAACTCGGGACTCATGAACTACTTCTTCGGAAAGAACCGAGACCGGTTCATCACTAAGGTAAGATTTTGTAAAGACGCTCAAATGTGACACATAATTTTAAACTTTCTTTTCTACATATGTAAATCCAGGAACAATGGAACCGCTTCCAGCGCGACCTGATCGCCGACGTGCTGTACATGGAGTTCCGCCGCTACCCCACTCTGGGGGGCAAGGGCAAGGGAGACAACATCAGCGAGCTGGACTTCTGCCACCACATCCTGTACAACGCCAACGTCACCGGAAAGAGGAAGACCAAGATGCTCAGGAGGGTCGAGAAGGCATTCAAGAACGGGCCGGTAAAATAGAAGGGAGAGGACGTACGTTGTAGGACGAATTCTTCAAGCTGCTTTAATTGTTTCAGGGCATCTCCTTCCCCGACTTCAAGAACTTTTGCTACATCCTGTACGGCGGCGCGGACCTGGAGCGCGCCATCATGTTCCGCCATGGGGAGACCAACGGAGTCACCAGAGAGGAGTTCCACAAGATGGCGCTCTGGGTGGCCAACAAGAACATCAGCAAGCACGTCCTGGAGGTCGTGTTCACCCTCTTGGACGACGATAGCGTAAGAAGCACTTTGTAATTAAATTTGTGTATACGGTACTTTTGAAATAAACAAATGGAATTCTTAGGACGAGCTGCTGAGCGTGAAGGAGTTCCAGCCCGTCCTGTTCCAGTGGAGGCACCACAGGGGATTCCACAGGTCGTCCTTCCACGTGCCACACAACCAGCTCAAGGGCTAAAGAATGGAAGTGAGGACGACAGACTTTAGTGCATTCGGGAAAAAGGTGCAAACTGATGACAATTATACAAACACACACAATCGCGATTTGTTGCTCGGCCTGTACATTCAAGGGTGTATGTGTGGTACGCATCCTGCGTAATTCGTGCGTAAATGTGTTCAAACGACGACGACAACGAAGCCAAAGAAGAAAAAGAGAGGACTGAGTTCGGGTGTACGAATTGTACAGGTGCAGCATGCATGACGAGGTGAAACAGGGCAAACCTGCCGAAGCTGTGTCCAAAGATCGAAATGTGTTGTAAGTACACGGTCGTACGTACTATAATGCCTCGTCGCGGGGGAGAGAATTGAGAACGACGACACGACGACTTTTCCCGCGCGCGGTCGACTTTTTGGTAGAGTTGAACGGGCGGGAAAAGCTCGAACTCGATTTCCCGGGTACCCGGCAAATTTTCAGAAGCTCGAATCCCGGGAATTTTCAAACTAAATCCCGGGTTTTAAAAAATGCTGTTTTAAAGCCTAATTTTTGAAAGTTTACAGATAAATCAACCTTTTTCATAGAGGTGAAGAAATTAGACAAAGATTTTTTTCTTGCAAAATTGTAGCAAAAAAGTTTAATGATTCAAAAATGGGTCTAAAAGTAGACGTTGTTAAGCTCGATTTCCCGCCCGGGTACCCGGGTATTCGAGTTTTCCTAGGCTCGTCTCCCGGGAATTCAAATCTATCAATTCCCGTTCAACCCTACTTTTTGGTCTGAGCGCCGGGAAACGATTTTTTTCCTTTATCGTGCCCGTTCAGTCTCTGCCAATAAATTATTTCGATTACGGGGAAAGAGCGGCGGAGAAGATCGTAATTCAGTCCAGGCCAGCTTAGGTTTTTCCCTCCATGAAAAGACCCCTCCCCTCGATCGGCGCAGGTGGGTACCAAAGTGTACGAACGAAAAGGAAAGTGACAGACCGATACTCCCTTTTTTAGCGTCCGAAAAAATATCCACCCCTACGATCCTCCTCCTCCTTTTGACAGGAAAAAAGCCTGGAAACAGAACTCCCCCGGCCCTAGGACGTTCGTTCGTTGTAGGGAGTGAAAACGCAAATACCGCTAGAGGAGGAAAGGACTGGAAAAGGGGGGGAGTGGGGATAAAGTCAGTCCATCCATTCAAGGATAAGGGGCCTCTCAAGATCGGGGTGAAGCAATTTGCCCGGGGAACCCCCCTTTTCCGTTCTCCCCCTCCTCTTTTCTTCCCCCACAGTAAAGTGACCGCTCGCCGCGCCTCCGCCTTCGCCTCCTTCTCGCCTAAATTTTCCTTTTGCGAGATGGCGCGAGTTAAGTCTGTGCGGCCCGGTCGAATACATGGCCACTTGCGATGGATACTCGTCGATATATTGTACAGGTTGCTTTCTCGCAGTTCTTTCAGTAGGCCCATGTATGTTCGTCCGACCGAGGGCCCTTTTCCTTCCATTCTCCATCGGTGATATCTTGACCCCTAAGATAATGATGCCCTTCCCTGCTTTATAAGCATTCATTTTTCTGCCTCCCACCACCACCCATCGTGTATCCTGCAGCCAGCCGGTTCCGCTCCTCCTCCTCACTTGCCCACCACCGCTCAGACCAGCGAGATATAACATCTGCCAAGTATGGCCAAACCCAAGCCAAGGTCACAAAGTTTGACCGAGACGGTCTCAAAAAAATTCGTCCTCTGGCATCGCACTTTTCCTTCCCCTCCTCTCAAACAGGGAGAGGAACTAAAGTTATAGAGCGTACCATATAGTACCGAGCCTGCTAGTTTCACTTAATGAAGTGGATACTTCTTTTTTTGTATTTTCCGTCATTACTCTTCTCTTTTCTCTCACTATCTTTGGATACTTTTCAGGGAGATGATTTTAAATGTTTCGATTTTCCGCGGTCAAACTAGTTTTGGAGGGAGGAAATGCGCTCTGGTGCCATTGTACATCGTACGGAGCCCCCATCAATCTTTTCCAAGCTGCAGGGGATCGACTCCAGATACAGTCGTTTTCTTGATTGTTCGGCGCCCTCCCGCCCTCTTCCCGCAGCCCACTACCACCAATACCACCACCTTGAGATATGGATGTCATGTCCCCCTCTCCCTCAAATTCTACATCTTTCTGGAGCTAGCAGCGGTGGCGTCATTAAAAGTGGGAGCGGAGGAGGAGGAGGAGGAGGAGGGAAGGATATGGACACAGCTCGGTAGTACAGGAAGTTTTCTTCCTGCTGCTCTCTTAACCCAGTCTTCCCTTTCCTCGATCCTCCTCCTCCCTCTTTTCTACTTTTCAGCAGGAGGAGGAGTCTTTCCTCCCTCCTATGCACCATCCATGTTTGCCTAGTCCCCCTCCCCACTCGGCCCCTCTTCGCGGCCCACCACTCTTTCCTCCTCCTTCGCCACATACGCTGGTTTCCTTTTCGTTTAGGTCGGTCGCCGGTCGGTCGCCTCCTTCTCCTCCTCCTCTCGCAGCGCCGTCCGTCCGTTCGCCCGTCTCCGTCAGTCCATTCCCCATGTGGTGGAGGGGGGAGCGAGGCGGATGGGCCGGCGTTTTCCCAAGTTGCATGGCAGGATCCCAGGACGAGGAAGGGAGGAAGGGAATAGGTGGGGGAAGGAGAGAGGGAGAAGGAAAAGGAGGCAGGTCGGTCCCTCCGTCGGTCGATCGCCTAGGTATACACGCACGGTCCTGGCAGTAGGGAAGAAACCCACTTGCCCGTAAAACTGGGACATTTTCCTTTCTTCCTTAGCCGCCGCCAAAGCGATCGGCTGAAGACAGACCACCGGAGGAGCAAGGGAGGATAATTTGAAGGGTGGTGCGAAGGGGGGGGAGAAAATCGTCGTCGCGCCTCCCTTGGCGCCCATCAACTGTCTGTCTGTGCTTGTGTGTGTGTGTGTGACTTGGTCGTCTCTAGCTCGAGGGAGGGCTCCATCATCAAAGGGGTGCGAATTCCCCGTGGAATCCCTTTTCAAGCATCGTTCGGCGGCGGCGGTCCACTCGCTCTCCTCCCCCTTTTCCCTCTTGTATCCCTCCACCCTTTTGCCTCCCTCCCACGCCACTGGCGCCTGCATGAGCGAGGCTCCATCGCCGCCGCCTCCAAAGCCTATCGGCCTGATCGCGCTATTTCAACTCCAACCGCGACCATTACAGGAGAAGCGAAAATATTCTCAGGGTGCATTCTGCGCGCAGCCCGACAGTGGTGGCTTTTTTCGTCGCCGTTGACGCTTGCTGACTGACCAGCGAATGGACGAGACATCGGAATGGCATAGGAGAGGCGGAAGGAAGATAGTGAAAAGAGAGGAAGTGTCCCCACCTCCGGTCGGCCCCTTCAATCAAAGGGACCTAAAAACCTGATCGTGGACGAGGAGGAATTAATATCTTCGGCTGGATCAAAGAAAGGGACGAGGAAGTTGCATAATGAAGGACACCGGGTTTGGGTGAGGGATTGATTGGCGAGTGAGTGGAGTGGACAGATAAAAGAGGGGGAGAGTGTAGCAGAGGTGTGCGACTGGGGACTTCCCCCATGTAACAGAAAGGAGGAGAAGGAAAAAGGGCGGGAGAAGCCAGACCATCAAGTATTGCACGCCGCAGCGCGCACCCCATCCCACCCCCCTGCGGCTTGCAACGCCAACGTCGCTCCACCCCCTCCTCCACCCCCAATTACCATGTTGGCTGGGTGGAGGCGGCGGAGAAGAAGGAAGTGTTTTTCAGAAAACCCGACCAAAGAATCCGCCGCCGCCATCATCACCATCAGAGCCGACGACGACGAAGACCGCACCGCTGTCTGTCCCCATATCCACCCCCACCCCCCATACTGCACTCGATTCTCTCCCTTCAACTCAGGTCGCCGCCGCCCGCCCGCCGTCTCACAGCGAGCATGGGAGGAGGGTCGGACCCGCAGCCTCGGGCGGAGAAGACGAGCGAGCGACGACGGCCAAGGCACTGCCAACACCACCTCCAGGAACAACAACTCCATTATCGTCGTCAGTCATCTTCAGCACCTCAGCCAGCGCTGTCCCAGCGGTGCCTCATGAGAGAGGGAGCAGGGGGCCGAGGATGTGCCGCTCGAGCCACGGCAACGGCACGGGCAGCAGCAACAGCAGCAGCAGCATCGACTACTACCACAGCAGCCATATCGCCACTTTGCATGCACTAACGGCGACTTGCGCATCTCCGACGAGAAGAGCACCACGATCTTCATCTCCAGAAAACAAGTCAATTTCCTCTCCTTCACTGACGGCCGCCTGCAAGCGCGGCTGCAACAAGGGCCTGACGGCCTTCAAATTCATTCTGATCAGCCTTCTCCCCTTCGTGTGGTCACCGCACTTTGTCCGCTCGGCGTCGACGTCGGCCGGAAAGAACTTTGAGGGGGCTGTGGCGGCACAGCAGGTCAACAGCGTCGGCGTGCAGGTGGACGATTTCTACTTTGTCGGCGGCAGTGAAGGCGACGGCTTGGCTTCGTCTACGGAGGGATCTCTGCAAAATCGGCCAGAGCTGGACTTTATAGGTGAGGGGGAGGAGTCCCGTTTCGGTTAGCGGCAGTTGGCAAAGAGAGCGTTCATCGTGGCCTTGACTTCCTCTCGGTTCTAGCTCGATTTTTCTTGGAATTGCGACTAAATGGGTTTGGCGTGCGTGAAGGCAATGGTCAAACAATACATTTCACGTTTTGTTTGATGTTTGAATCGTTTCGAAACCTTTTTTGAAGTTTGCCTAACTGCAAAGGGTTTTTCAATGTTGACACTGCTATTGCCAATGCAGAATACTTGACTTTGTACACATATCAGCCAAGGCTATCACTGTCATTGGGGGCCTAGAGGTATTTTAAGGACCTTATCTGCCCGACTACGTCGGGGCAATTTCAGTTTGTCCATAAAATATCGCTTTCTAATTAGGCCTGACTTGATCCTCTTCGAGCGAAACTTCTTGGTAATTGGAAATCGAGAAATCACTCCTTCGTCTCATATTTCTTCACAGAATTAGTTTTAGTTTGAGCTTAATATGGCTCATGTGAGAACGAATGTTTAAACATGAAACATCATTTGCTCTCCATGACAGAAACCATAACTTGACTCTAGACTTGCCGCATCCTTGCGACTTCAGTGCCCGTTGTTGCAAGTTGAAGTGCTGCTTTTTAGCTTTTTATACACAGCCGATGAAGTGGCCCAAATGCTGCCTTCTTGGCTTTGACACTTTTCCTTGCATCCTTGAGTAACCAGAGGTCTTTGGCCACCAGCAATCAACTTGTAGAAAAGATCCTAGCCTAGCCTATTTTCAGACACATCTTTTCTTGAGCACATTAATTTTGCAACCCTCCTTCCCAGAAATATTATACTTTCATTTGAATTTGAATTTAAAATGTCGTCATCGAATTATTTTTTAGCAGATTCTTTTGGGAAAGTGAGGAAAACTGGATTTTTCTGAAAAATAATGAAAAACACCCTTTGGAATTCAATCAACGTACGGATTGTTTTCCTTCAGGCTACAGAGCCCCAACTACGCCACGCCCCCCGTCACCACCGCTATCAACGAAGCCACCACCGAACTCCTACGGGAAGCAGCCACAGTCCTCCGAGCCCATTCTACGCGTGCTGAACCTCAACACTTGGGGGCTGAACTGGCCCTGGTCCAAGGACAGGGGCCACCGCTACAAGGCCCTGGCGGAGATCATCTCCCTCAGCAACTACGACTTCATTCTGCTGCAGGAGGTGTGGTTCCGCTCAGACTACGAGGTGATCAAGAGGGCGGTCCCCTACGTAGCGCACTTCGAGTCCTTCAACCTGTGGTGCAAGTGGCTCTACTTCCCCGTCCACTGCTCCGGACTCACCATCCTCAGCCGGCACCCCATCGTCGACCAGGACTTCCTGCCCTACTCGCACAGGGGGAGCTTCTGGAACTTTGACGGGGAGATATTCGTCAACAAGGTAACGACTACGGCGGCGCGATGCCGACAGCCATGCAGGATATGGTCAAACGGCCGTGGGAGCAGGAGTACGGTTCCTGACCGTTTCCTTTTCTGCATTGCGGCCGGTCACCGTTTCCATTCTCTTTTTGTGAATTGTGCACTGGGTCTCTTCTACAGTTAGTATACGCATTCGGCGAAAGATGGATACAGGCGGCAGTCGCAGGGAAAAGTGCACAGAAAAAAATTGCCGGCTGTGGCTCGGGAGCGACCTTTTTTGCTAATGCGAGACAATGCCAGCAACGTAGTTTTGACTTTTTTTCATGGGGATAACTGTCGGCTCTTTTTTTCCTGTACAGAATAATCAACGTTTAGTACTTTGCATCCAATGACCATACACGTACTGAACGCAAACTGCCAGGGATGCTATTTCTCATTGATATTCCCCGAAATTGTGCCCCCGCCGCGGTCACCGCAGTGGCATGTCAAAAATGCGGCGACAAAGCTTCCCCTCCCCCTTCCCGGATGAAATGTGTGCGGTCGCCCGTACAAATTTGTACGCACGTGACTGCGGTATAGGACAGCTGGACGGATATGAAAAGCGGTGACTTGAACGCACCGAAGTCCTATCGCAAAAGAAATGTCTGAATAGTTCCTTTTCTTATCCGTTTTTCCAGGGCGTGGCCCGTGCCCGCGCTTTGTGGAATGGTCTCTCCGTGGACGTGTTCACTACGCACATGGTGTCCTACTCCAAGAACCCCAACAACGACAACTCGTACTACCGCTACACGCAGAGCAGGGAGGCGCTCGCATACGTCAAGCTGTCGGACGCAGACGTCAAGATCCTGGGCGGGGACTTCAACTCGCTGCCCTACAAGGGGCCCAGGGAGCCCTACGGGATACTCAGCACGTACCTGAGGGACTCGCTCACGGACAAGTACCCGGTACGTACAGTACTGCAGAAGAACACGGAATCAAACATTAGAAAAATTAAAGTAAGCAAATGACGCGCTCTAATATTTTTTACGTGGATGCTATTTATTGTACTCGAGTCACACATCTCTGTTCCTTTTTACCTGCGGCGAAGCCGACTGGTCATAGAATGATGAGAGTTGTTGTTGTTGTTGTTGTTGTTGTTGTTGTTGGGGACTACTTTGAGGTCATGACCTTAAGGTCAAGGTCAACTTTTTTTGCTCAAGGTCAAGCTACATTTTTGCCTTCCCTCTTTATCTCTTACCCTAAATTTTCTTTGGGGTTGAATCCGTCAAGATTAATAATGATCTGCCGGCCATTGACCAGATTTTTCTTCGGGGTGGGATCTGTATACCCGGATTAATCAGGAACGTTGTCATTGATAATATTTCTCTTTTGGGTGTGATCTAGGGCTTAATCCTTTACTCACAAAGGATTTTTACAATGTATATTGAATGTTTTTCACCACATTTTAAAAAAATCTTTTATTTTATTAATTATTATTTTGTTTCTTAATGTTGTCAATGCCGCAGGTCTTTGAACAAAGTCTGTTCATGTTGTGTTAAAGGTGGTCTGCACATCAAACTGAACAAGATAAAAAACCTCCGCAAGCAGAACAAGAACTTAAACTGAGCATTTCTTTTTTATCCTACTTCTTCGCAGGACTCCTCTTTCGACCCGTGGTTTGCCACCTTCGGCAACGACCGCAACACTTACTCTGGCCGCTACGCTGAGGAGCGCATCGACTACCTCATGTTCCGGGCGCGAGAGGACAGGGTGGACATGTGCGTCAGGGAGTTCGCAATGCCATCATTCATGACCAGGAACGGCGACGGGAGGCTAGTCTCGCTGTCGGATCACTCGGCGCTGGACGTAGAGTTCGTGGTGCGGCCAAGGCCCAGGATGAAGGGGGAGGAGACGTATCAAGAGATGCAGCAGCAGCAGCAGCAGAACCACACTTCCCCGCGGTTGCCTCCGGCACAGGATTACGTACTGTCCTCAGCAGGGCCTTCCCCGGGGAGCAATACCGTCGTTCCCATGTCTCCCGCCGCGGACAACGGCGGCATTGGAGGAGGGGAAGAACCTTCGGCACCTGGAGCATTTCATCATTCGCTCAAGCGACCGCTTGTGCCGCCTCCGCTTGCAGCCGTCCAACAGCACCTGGAGCAACCGCGGCAGCGCCGGCAGCGCCGGTGGCGGAAGAAGCGGCGGCAGCGGAGGCTCCTACTCCGCCCTCTTCGGAGTCGACGGCTGCCCTTTCGGACTCAATCGGCAACGCGGTCGTGAAGCAGTAGTACACAGCAAGTAATGTCGGTGCCAAAGAATGCATCCAACAAGAAAATGAATGTACTGTAGTCAGGCAGGCATATGAACGAACACTTATGAAAATTCTTCCACGTTATGTTCGCCGGGGAATTGATTTCTGGTCGCCAATGCAGATTCCCGTGCTATAATAAATTGCTGTTAAAGAGAAGAGAGAAAGCGGACTTCTCAAGTGCCAGATGAAGAAGAACTATAGACAATTTGTAGTATAGAACTACGCTTAACTGATATGGCACAGACTTTCAGAAGTGAGATAATTTCGATTTATTTTATAAGCGCTGCTTCAGTCGAGAGTGTTCTGGTCGTCTTTGCAAGGAAGAGACTACTCTTTATCAGTGAAGGAAGAAAGTGATCGTTTTGTGGAAAGGGAGTTGCACACGAGAATAGCTTGCAATTTGGCCATTGGAGAATGGGGAAATATCATGTTCAGTGCCACATGCAGAGTCCAATATAGTCCATGAATAAGAGGATAATGGGGCGAAACCGAGTGTTATACCAAGCCCTTTTGAAAGTCTAGCAACGAGCTCATTTAATTTCAGTGAAAGCTACTACAACCGCATCCATTGGATATATCGGGTAGCAATGCACGGAACGTACGCTTGTAGTGTACATTATATAGGGAGAAACTTTCATTTTCCCGTCACTCCCTTTCCCGTATCTGACCTCTTTCTCTTCTTTAGGAACTTGGCAGCGACACTGGTGGGAAGTGAAAGAGTGAGAGACAGACAGGGAAATTTAATTTCTGGCATCTCCGGCGGATAACGGTCAACTACCCCCGCGGATATTGGAAACTGGCCCGGATAGTGTAAGAGGAAGGTGACATACGGAAGAAGGTCATTTCTGGTCCCCGAGTCCAATTCTTTTCCTCCACTTGAATTGTTTGATTTAAAAGCAAAAGTGTTGAAAAGAGCGATTTATTTCATCCGAGAGGAGTAACTGGAAATTTCGTGTCCGTTTAGCATAATTGTTTTTGCAACATCCCGAACCACAGCAGGCCGTTGTTCCTCATCCGGTGCCTTGATAGCGTTCCACTGATATCAAACAAACCGCCACTGCTCATGTTTCTACCTATCTGCATCTGCTCAATACGGGCACGTGGACAAGGCAGGAATTCATCCGCGAGGAATCTGTCTCTTCTCTCGGTCACTTCTAGCAGCGCAGACGTCTTTCAAAAAGGCATCCTCCCTCCCTTCGACAAATGTGAATGGCTTGGCTGTCGGCGAGATCGAGGGGTCGGAAGCGGAGCGGCCAGGTAAACAGTGCACAAATGTGGCAGTATGACATTTTTGGAAGCGAACTGTACTTTTAGGATGAGGTGAACGAAAATGTCTTTTTAATGCTTTTGAGCGATGCTGCAACCTGCGACGCTATTGCTAGCTAAATTTCATTTCGAACTAGCCTCTTGCGTCAAATAAGTCTGGGAATAAGCTGGGAATTGTCTCTTTTTCATTTTTGGCATTTCTCCTTTGCCACGCCCCCCTCCTTCCCGCTGCAGCCATTCCGAACTGATGGCACACAAAGTGGAATGGAAGAAGGAAATAAGATTTATTCTTTCCGGCATTTCTGCAAGAATTGGACTGTGGCGGTGGCGGTGGCGGCGGGACAGTTTTTGCCAAATTGGGAAACGAACAACGGTGCGCCGCCGACTAATGGAGCAATAACATAGTTTATCGCTTTCGATGCGGCTTTTTTTCTTCGAATGGTGCATCCTGGTCCGAAAATGTTCGAGAACGGTCTTTCGTTGCTTACAGGCCTTTTTGGATGGAGCATTCTTGGGACTTCCCCGTGAGCTCTTCTTTTGTGCGCGATCCCTTGTTGTTCCTACAGGCAAGGTTACGGTCGAAACAGGACCAAGAGAGGGAGGCGGAACCAAAGCGAGGATTTTTTTTCTCCTCAAAATGCCTCGTCTACACCATGCAGCACCTCCCACTTTTTCGGAGAAAGGCGTGAATACGCATAAAGTAGCGACTTATGAGCCCACCAAATAAGTGGGACCCCAAAAAGTAGCGGCGTGGGCGTAGGAAATGTGGAGGGGAAACTTGGCAAAGTCGTCTTCCCCTCCGCCGATGCCGCCACTCCCTTACCAAACGTCCTGGCGTAAAACACTCATATCCGCGGCGGCAGGAGTATCGCGATCTTAAAACATGGAAGGAGGAATGTGACACAAAAGCGAAAGTGAGGGTTTTGACACTAAAATATGTGGCGGCGGAGATTCATCCTGATGGCGGTTTTCGCCTCCGCTTCCCTCTCCGCGGCCGCCGTCGGGGAGGACAGAAAAAAGGGAAAGGAGTCTCCAGCGTCGAGGTGGTACTGTACATTTGTGTCAAGAAAAGATTTGAAAACTCTGAAACATCAAATTTCGTTGTCCAAAGGCTCTTCGGTCTGCCCTCCCTCCAGTCCCCCTTCTCCTTCTCCCCCTCGGTGGGGCTCCCCCTAAGGGACTTTGTGGGATTCTCCTACAACCGGGCCGGATCGACGCCGCCGTCAAAGAGGTTCATTCACTTCCTCAATGAGGTAGGGCAAAAAGGACACTTTTCCATACAGTTTTGACAGTTCGATTTATTTCGCAGAACTTGAACGTGAACGCCGACTTCCTCCCCTCCTTCGGCTCCTTCCGCGCAACTCGACCTGGCGTCTACTACTTCACCTACTCCTTCCTCACAAAGAAGGACGGGGCGGCCATGTCAGGATCTAGCACCAGCGCCGCTTGGAATAACAGTTCAAAAGGTTTCTTTTTATTTTCCGAACAGTGTTGCACTTCGGGTGAACGGCGAGACGGTGGCTTCGGCCTTGAGCGAGGGAGGGGGAGGGAATCCCGTCACTCAAGTAAAGATATCCACCAAAAGAAAAACAGAGTCTTTTAGTTTTTTGTTTGCTTTTTCAGTCCGCCCTCCACTTGCTCCGCCCTGGCGATGTTGCACAATTGGAGATCCTGCAGGGAGAGGTGCACGAGGCAAACAGGGCAGAGTTCGCATACACATCATTCACGGGGTGGATGGTGGCACAGGTGAAGGGAAACTATTAAAATTCCCATAAAAATCGAAAAGAAAGGTTTTATTTGAGCAGGTGGATATTGACTACCAAGAAGGCGACAAGAAAGATGACGACACTGTTCGCTTCGAAAGAAGACATGACCGAGGTGGTCACTTCAACCACCACAACAATCGAGGCCACCACCGCGTCCCCTCCTCTTGCTTCTGCGACTGCTGCTCTGAAGTATCTACGAGAGACCCCCGCCCTCCCTATCGGCCTCCTCCCCCTTCGACCTATGGGCCTCCCCCTGTCAGAACCCCACCGCCGGTACGCCGCCCAGACTACCGCCCTCCGCTCCTGCCTCCCCCCCTGGCCTCAGACCCGGTGAGGCCGCCATACATCGTCACCACTCCTAGTCCGAGGAGGCCGCCATCCTACTCTCCCCCGACACCTCCAAGGCCCTTTGACCACCCCGGGCACGGGAGGGGCGTCGGAGGGGGAGATTTCCACTGCTGCGATGCTGTGCTTGTATCATCAGGTAAACAAAAGCAACTAATGTTAAATCACCGCCGAAAAAAAAACCACAAGTTCAGCTGCAACAACAGTGGTGGCAGATTTCTCGGCAATGTCAACAACAGCAACAGCACACCACCAACAGCAACAGCAGCAACAACTACAACTGCAACAATTGCAGCAACAGGAGGAAAAGAATGTAATTAATACTGAAGTAAAAAGGTCCAGGAAGCAGTCGGAAAAAAGAGGTGCAAACCGTGCAATACTGTCTTCGAGGGAACGTGACTTTTGCTACATTTTTTGTCTGCTCCTTCTCGTCCGTTTCCCCCTTTCTGGGAATAGTTCCAATCAATCCTTCCTTAGCGTCATCAATTTTCATTTTGTCACTCTACTACCAAGACGGAAAAGAAGAAGTCGACACGTCACTGAAGTCGGAGGCGGAAAAAAGTAAATCCGAGCTTCCTCCTCCCTCCCATTTTCCACTCCCTCCCTTCCTTTTCCTTCCCCCTTTTCCTATACGTAAATCCGTTTGCTTTGGGTTAAAATTTAATAGAGCTTCGTATGCGAAAGTTTCCCAGTTCTTCTCAGTCTTAGAGAAAAAGTTTCAAAGTGGACTAATTCGGTTTTTTAATGCCAATCCAATGAGCAAGGAATTTTGCACACTAGGCAGTATGAAACCCACCCCTCGTTCAGTTCAGTTTCTGAGCTTGGTCTGCCCGTCCGCTGCCCCCGAGGCTCGGGGAAAAAGGCAACTTTTCTTTTCATCATCTTCCTCCTCCCTCTTATTTTGCTCGTGGGAACACCGACTTCCTCTTCCCCCCCCCCTCCTGCCTCCGTGCATTGAAAAGGCTTGTTGCAGCAACTGGGCGAAATGTAACTGATTTTGATGTTTTTCAAAAAGCTTATTCCCCCTGATTCCCCCTATGCCTTGCATCCCGCTCCTTTTTTTAAGCTGCCGTTTTGCGCCGGCGAAAAAAAGGAAAAGAAAAGAAACGAGACGCGGTGAAAAAAGACATTTCTGCCGGCTTTGGCGGCGGCAGCGGCGGCGGCTACCACTATAGCTACTGCATGGACGTCGGAGACGTCCTGGTGGTGTGTGCAAAAGAGGAAGAAAAGGCGAGGGGGGGGGAAGGCTCTTTTTGCATCCTGGAAATGCCAACAAATTCCCTTGTCGCCACGGTCCCCCGTTTTTTCTCGGCGTCATAGGAAGGGCGGAACGAATTTAGCCCACAGTTTGCGCGGCAAGTAAAATATAGCTTTCTCAAAATTTTCAATGGGACTTTGACGCCTTGATGCTAGACTTGTCGAATCTCACACCTCTTTTTGCACACTACAGCAGCAGAAGCTGAACATTTGGAACAGATGTCTTTTCTCCTCTCCTTCTTCATAATTTGCGCAAAGATGCGAACCGGTACCTATAAAGAGCGATCAAACGAAATCGCCGTAATAAAGGCCTAACAGTTATCTCAGCAGCTACGGCGTTTTTTCTGCAAAGTATATTCCGAAAACCTAGGAGCAACATTTGGTCTCATCCTTTGGTAATTTAATGCGTAGAAAACAATAACAACAATGTTTTTTAGGTCACCAGCGGGTGTCTGAGGTCCAGTTCGAGAAGTTTGGCGTCTATCGCTTGGAGAGGGTGGACCCGATAGACGGGAGGGCCGTATTCAAGCACAGAGACCACCAGGCAAATTAGGAAAATATATTGCAAAAAGAGTGTATTTTTATATGATTGATTTTCGTAGGTTTACCTTTTCTACTACACCTCACCCCGCACCGGCTGGCGAGGGTGGCTGGCCGGTCCTAGCGTAGGGGCGGGACGGGGAGGCCTAATAATGGAGAGCGAGGCTATGTGCGTCGAAAGGGACCTGGTAAATAAAAAAACAAAAGCTGTATTTTAGTGTTTGAGAGTGTTTTGCTCAATCAGGACTCTGGTTGGAAGTACTACGACGCCGTGGCATTCTCCCCCGACCCCTCCCTGACTGTCACTTGCTTCACAGACGGGGACGAGGAGAGGGCCAGGCACAAGGGAAAGGGAAGAGGTAGGCACAAAGACTCAAGATTTCCCAGGTCTCATTACAAAACAAGAACAAACTTTGTTCAATGACCTGCGGCAGGGTCCCTGCAAATGGAACAATTAAAACAAAAAATAAAACACCTTTCTTCAACACACTGATCCCTCACTATGATT
>JAAUXU010176247.1_pt1 | contig 15409 bp, 2 predicted proteins | sample 7278151 | NCBI WGS metagenome assembly JAAUXU01 (sample SAMN14350113, study PRJNA611818) | marine sediment metagenome | isolation source: surface marine sediment (1.8m) | place: French Polynesia: Moorea | collected 2018-08 | reverse complement strand
TTTCGACCATCAATGGTTCTCCCGTGCAAGTAATTAATTCTACTGGGAAATTCACTTTACCTATAGTCGAAGTGGAATACCCAGAGGAAGTAGAAAGGTTAGTGAACCAAGAGCGCTCGCAGCCTTTTGACCTAGAGAAAGATTCCCTGATACGAATCAAGTTGCTACGGCTAAATTCCTCCGAACAGGTGCTGTTAATCACCTTACACCACATCATTTCTGATGGCTGGTCGATGGGGATCTTGTCGAGGGAACTGACAGCACTTTACTCAGCTTTTTGTCAGGGAAATCCTTCACCCCTATTGAAATTACCGATCCAGTACGCAGATTTTGCTGCCTGGCAGCAAGAACAGTTCACCACAGAAGTCTTAGCCACACAGCTAGCTTACTGGAGAAAACAGCTATTGGGTGCTCCTCCCCTACTGGAGTTGCCCACGGACAAACCGAGACCCGCAGTACAGACCTTCACAGGGAAAAGAGAATCAAAAGTCCTCCCAGAGAACCTCAGTCAATCTCTGGTCGTTTTGAGTCAACAAGAAGGTGTCACCCTATTTATGACCCTGCTGGCAGCATTTAAGCTCTTGCTTTCTCGCTGGTCAGGTAGTGAAGATATCGTAGTCGGTTCTCCCGTAGCCGGTCGCAATCGAGCGGAAATAGAGCCATTAATAGGATTTTTCATCAACACTCTGGTACTGCGCACCAACCTGAGCAACAATTCCAGTTTTCGCTCCCTCTTAGGTCGAGTCAAAGAAGTAGCATTGGGAGCAATAGAGCATCAGGATCTGCCCTTTGAGAAGTTGGTGGAGGAACTGCAACCGGAAAGGAGTCTGAGCCATACCCCTTTGTTCCAGGTGTGGTTCAACATGATTAATTTAGAAAACAATCCACTGGAACTACCGGGGTTAAAAGTAGAGGGTATCTCAAAGAGTGATGCAGCTTCCAAGTTTGACTTAACCCTCTATGTCAGAGAAATTGGCCACCGCATCGAGCTTGACTTAGTTTACAACGCAGACTTGTTTGAGTCAGCAAGAATGGTTGTTTTGCTTGAGCAATTGGAGCATTTACTCGGACAAATTGTGGCCGAGCCCTCAGCCAGAATCGCTGATTTTTCTTTGGTCACTCCCCAAGCTCAACTGGTTTTGCCCAATCCAGTTGAGAAACTAAGTGGTGAATGGTCTGATGCTGTCCATACTAGATTTGACCGACAAGCAAAAAGGGTTCCAGAACAACTAGCAATTATCGATAGAATTGTCGCCTGGAACTACGCCGAACTCAGGGAACGAGCCAATCAACTGGCCAACTATTTGCGAGCCAAGGGCATTTCTAACCAAGACGTTGTTGCCATAGTAGGTGCTCGCAGTGCCTGTTTAGTTTGGGCAATACTGGGAGTGCTCAAAGCAGGTGCAGCTTTTATGATTCTCGATCCTGCTTATCCTCCTGCCCGTCTGAGCGATTATCTCCGACTTGGGAAACCTCGTGCTTTGCTTCACATTTCCTCTGATTCACTTCCTAGTGAACTACAACAGGAAGTAAATAATTTAGGCTGTGGGATCGTTCAGATTACTCCAGAGTTAAAGTTAGAGAACATTTCTCCTGATGCTCCAGAGATAGAGGTTAACCCAGATGAGTTAGCTTATATCGCTTTTACCTCTGGCACAACTGGGAGACCACAGGCAATTAAGGCTACCCACAGACCCCTATCTCATTTCCTCAATTGGCATTCACAGACATTTGGGCTCCAAGAGTCAGACCGATTTAGTATGCTCTCTGGACTTGCCCATGACCCCTTACTGAGAGATATCTTTACACCGCTTTGGCTGGGGGCTACCTTATGTATTCCCGACCAAGAGGATATAGAAACTCCCGGTCAGTTAGCTGATTGGATGGAGCAACAGAAGGTCAGCATCGCTCATCTAACGCCAGCTATGGCACAACTCCTGACCGAAACCACACCGGATAGCGGCGAAATTCCCTCCCTTCGCTATGCCTTCTTCGGCGGTGACCTGTTAACCCAGCGCGATGTGACCAGAATCAGAAAGCTAGCGCCCTCAGCTACCTGCGTGAATTTCTACGGAGCCACAGAAACCCCTCAGGCGATGGGATATTTCCCGATCCCCAACCCCTCAGATCGTCTTCGGGAGGGCGAACCGATGACTTTAAAAGAGAGCGTCCCCTTGGGTCGAGGAATTGAAGGCGCTCAATTACTGGTGCTCAACGCCGCGCAGCAGCTAGCTGGAGTGGGAGAGGTGGGAGAAATCTACGTTCGCACCCCTTACTTAGCTCAAGGGTACATGGGCGATGAGAAACTGACCCAAGAGCGATTTATCGTCAATCCCTTTACCAAAACAACCGGCGATCGCCTTTACCAAACCGGGGACTTAGCCCGCTACCTCCCTGCCGGCAACATCGAGTTTCTCGGTCGCCGAGATCATCAAGTAAAGATTCGCGGCTTCCGCATCGAACTGGGCGAGGTTGAGTCAGCACTAGCCCAACACCCCACCGTGGGAGAAACCGCAGTCACAGCCCGAGAAGACGTACCCGGCGACAAGCGCCTAGTCGCCTACGTCGTTCCCAATCCAGAACAGGCGACCACAGTCAGTGAACTGCGTCGCTTTCTGAAGCAGAAGCTACCAGAATACATGGTGCCCTCTGCCTTTGTCCTGTTAGAGACTCTGCCTCTGACACCCAATGGTAAGGTAGACCGCCGCGCCCTACCCGCACCAGAGGGAGAATTAATCAGAGTTGGTGAATATGTAGCACCGCGCACACCGAGTGAAGAAATCATTGCCAACATTTTCGCTGCGGTTATGAAGCTGGAAAATGTAGGTATTCACGACAACTTCTTTGAGTTGGGAGGACATTCTCTTCTGGCAACTCAATTAGTTTCCCGAGTGCGAGAAACTTTATCTGTAGAACTCCCCCTCAGTGCAGTGTTCTCTTCCCCCACAGTGGCGGGCCTAAACCAAACAATAACTGAGTTACGTACCACTCAATCGGGATTGACTCTTCCGGCGATTGAGCCACAAGCGAGAGACTGCGAGCAATTACCTCTATCCTGGGCACAGGAGAGACTGTGGTTTATTGACCAACTAGAATCAGGAAGTGCTACATACAATATCCCTTGGGTATTGCGCCTCGTGGGAAATGTGAATGTTTTAGCCTTAGAGCAAGCACTCGCTGAAATAGTGAAAAGACACGAAGTCCTCAGAACTAGTTTTCCCTCCCATGAAGGAAAACCAATCCAAGTAATTAACCCAGAAGCTAATCTTCGCCTCCAGATTGTTGACTTATCTAACACAGAGGAAACAGAAGGAAATAATCAATTACAGCACTTATTACAAAAAGAGATAACTAGACCATTTAATCTGGCAACTGGACCATTGATCAGAAGTAATTTATGGCAAATATCAAGCAGTGAGTATGTGTTGCTAGTCAACATTCATCACATCGTTGCTGATGGTTGGTCAATGGGAGTATTAAAGCAAGAATTATCATCTTTATATCAAGCTTTTGTTGTAGGAGAACCATCTCCATTGCCAGAATTGTCTATCCAATATAGAGATTTTGCCCTATGGCAAAGAGAATGGTTAAAGGGAGAAATCCTGGAAAATCAACTCAATTACTGGCGGCAAAAATTAGATGGAGACCTCGAGTTATTACAATTACCTACTGACCGAACTCGCCCAAGCATTCAGACTTATAAGGGTGGGAACTTTTCCTTCAGTTTGTCAGAGGAATTAAGCCAGAAGTTGAAAACCCTTTCGACTGGCTCGGGTACAACTTTATTTATGACCTTGCTTGGGGCGTTGGCGACATTACTATATCGCTTAAGTGGTCAGTCAGATATTTTGATCGGTTCTCCAGTGGCTAATCGTAACCGCAACGAAATAGAAGATTTAATTGGCTTTTTTGTCAATACATTGGTGTTGAGAACTTCTCTAGAAGAGAATCCCCATTTTACAGAGTTACTGGCACAAGTGAGGGAAACCACCCTGAAAGCTTACGAGAATCAGGATATTGGCTTTGAACAAATTGTCGAAGCCTTACAACCAGAACGTTCTTTAAGTCATTCACCCCTATTTCAGGTGATGTTCGTCCTTCAGAATACACCGAAAGGAGAATTAGAATTACCTGGTGTGACTGTTAAGCCATTGAAACCAGAAACAGGAATTGCTAAGTTTGATTTGACTCTTGCCATGAGAGAAACGGAATGGGGCTTAGTAGGTTCATGGGAGTACAGCAAAGACTTGTTTGATGCTGAAACCATCGAGAGAATAGCAGGCCATTTTCAAACCTTGTTGTCAGCCATTGTGGAAGATCCTCAGCAAAGAGTAGGTGAATTACCTTTGCTCAGTGAAGCAGAACGTTATCAGTTATTGGTGGAATGGAATCAAACAGAGAGTGAGTATCCTTCCGAACGATGTATCCATCAATTGTTTGAGGAACAGGTAGAGAGAACACCGGATGCAGTGGCGGTAGTGTTTGAAGACCAACAACTAACCTATAGAGAATTGAACGGGAGGGCAAATCAGTTAGCACATTACCTGCGATCGCTAGGGGTAAAACCAGAAGTGTTAGTAGGGATCTGTGTCGAACGCTCCCTGGAGATGGTGGTGGGACTGTTGGGGATACTTAAGGCCGGTGGTGCTTATGTTCCACTAGACCCAGCCTATCCGATTGAACGTCTTGCCTTCATGATGGAGGAGACGCAGCTCAAGGTGCTATTGACTCAACCATCGCTGATGGAGAAATTCCCCTCTCACACAGCACAACTAGTTTGTCTGGGCACAGATTCAGAAGCAATTAACCTTGAAAGTAATACTAACCTGAGCAATTTTGTGATCCCTGAGAACCTAGCTTATGTAATGTATACCTCAGGTTCTACAGGCAGACCTAAAGGTGTTAGCGTCATTCATCGAGGTGTAGTAAGGTTAGTCAAAGAAACCAACTATGCCAATCTCTCAGCAGAAGAAGTCTTTCTCCAGCTGGCTCCCATCTCCTTTGATGCTTCAACTTTTGAGATTTGGGGCAGCTTACTTAATGGTGCGCAACTAATAATCTTTCCAGGGCAAACACCATCTCTAAAGGACTTGGGAGAAGCTATTGAGAAACACCAAGTTACGACCTTGTGGCTGACAACAGCTCTATTTCACCTGATGGTGGATGAGCGCATTGAAGATTTAAAATCTCTGCGTCAACTTTTGGCAGGTGGGGATGTTTTATCAGTTCCCCACGTGCAGAAGGTTTTGGAAGAACTAGATTGTCAACTGATCGATGGTTACGGTCCAACGGAAAATACAACCTTCACCTGCTGCTATCCAGTAACAAAGAATAAGCAACTAGAAACAACAGTCCCTATCGGTCGTCCCATTGCCAACACTCAGGTTTATGTGCTCGATCAGCATCTTCAACCAGTCCCCATCGGCGTGGAGGGTGAACTATACATCGGCGGGGATGGTTTGGCCCGAGGCTACTTCAAACAACCGAAATTAACCGGCGAGAAATTTATCCCTAACCCCTTTAGGAATTCGGAATTCGGAATTCGGAATTCGGAAAAATTGTATAAAACAGGGGATTTGGCTCGATATTTGCCGGATGGCAATATTGAGTTTTTGGGACGGATTGATAATCAGGTGAAGATTCGTGGTTTCCGTATTGAGCTGGGCGAGGTTGAAGCTGCCTTAGTTCGACATGCCCAGATACGCGAGGCTGTCGTTATCGCTCTCGAAGACGAACTAAGCAGTAAACATTTAGTGGCATATCTAGTCACTACTGTGTCCCTTACCCAAAGTGAGTTGCGTAACTTCCTGAAAGAAAAGCTGCCCGACTATATGGTGCCGTCAGTTTTTATCTTGCTAGAGGCATTGCCCCTAACCCCTAATGGCAAATTAGACCGTCAGGCTCTGCCAGCACCAGATATCTCCAGAAGGGATCTAGAAGTTATTTTTGTTGCGCCCCGAACATCTACTGAGGACGTACTGACTAACATCTGGACTGAAGTTCTGCGAGTGAAAAAGATTGGTATCCATGACAACTTCTTTGAATTAGGTGGGGATTCCATCCTCAGTCTTCAGATTATTGCCAGAGCTAATCAGGCAGGACTAAAGCTAACCAACAAGCAGATTTTCCAGCACCAGACTATTGCCGAATTGGCTGCTGTGGCAGAAACAGTCTTCTCCATACAAAAGGAACAAGATATCGTAACAGGCTCACTACCACTGACACCTATCCAGCACTGGTTCTTTGAACAGAATTTATCTGAATCTCATCACTTCAACCAGGCGCTCTTGCTGAAGGTGTCACCAGATATAAAGCCAGATTTATTGGAACAAGCGATGCAGCAATTACTTTTGCACCATGATGCATTACGTCTGCGGTTTAAACAAGAGGAATCTATTTGGCATCAGGTAAATGCGGGTATTGAGAAAACAGTACCTTTTACTGTAACAGACCTCTCAAAATTGCCCGCAGACCAGCAAAAAACCTTCATTGAAGCTGCTTCTGCCGAAAGTCAAACTAAGCTGAACTTGTCAGATAGACCCCTGATGCAAGTAATACTGTTTAAGCTTGGTTTCAACCAGCCCGGGCGTTTGCTGTTAGTGATTCATCACCTGGCGGTAGATGGTGTTTCGTGGCGAATTTTATTGGAGGATATGGCTACTGCCTACCAACAGCTTGACCGAAACGAAATCATACAGCTACCAGCCAAGACCACTGCTTTTAAGGATTGGGCCAATCAATTAACGGAGTATGCACGCTCGACAGCCATTGCTGCAGAGCTGGACTACTGGCTGACTGAGATAGAATCTGGCCCTGTGCCTTTGCCAGTGGACTTTCAATGCGATCGAGAGACCAATACCGTAGGTTCAGTTCAAAAAGTATCCGTGTCTCTGAATGCGCAACAGACCCGCGCCCTGTTGAAGGAGGTGCCGCAAGTTTACAATACCCAAATTAACGATATTCTGCTAACGGCTTTAGTACAGAGCTTTGCTGAGTGGACTGGAGAACATTCTCTGTTAGTTAATTTAGAAGGTCACGGGCGGGAGGAACTTTTTGAGGGAGTCGACTTATCACGCACAGTGGGCTGGTTTACCAGTATATACCCGGTGAGATTGAAACTAAAAAATGCCAACTCTCCTGGAGAAGCATTGAAGTCTGTTAAAGAGCAACTGCGTCGCATCCCAAATCGGGGCATTGGTTACGGCATCTTGCGATATTTAAACCAAGGCGCTACAGTGCGCTCTAAGCTGCAAATGTTGCCACAAGCAGAGGTTAGTTTTAATTACCTGGGTCAGTTTGACCAAATGCTATCGGCATTGCCTGTATTGGATTTTGCCAAAGAGTCCAGCGGTCCATCTCGTAGTCCACTGGGATGTCGTCCTCATCTATTGGAAGTGAACGGATTCGTGGTCGAAGGCAGGCTGAAATTGGACTGGAGCTTCAGCAAAAAAGTTCATAAACGGACCACTGTAGAGCATTTGGCTCAGAGTTTCATGACGGCATTACAAGCTCTTATTACCCACTGTCAGTCGCCCGAGGCAGGAGGCTACACACCTTCAGATTTCTCAGCAACAAGCTTAAACCAAGATCAGCTTGACAAGTTAATTGCCAAAATCAACCAGTCAACCTAAATGAAGGTGTGTTCTATGAAAAATATCGAAGATATCTATGAACTGTCGCCTATGCAAGAAGGCATGCTCTTTCATACTCTTTGCGCTTCGGACTCAGGTGTATATTTCCAGCAGATGAAACTTACTCTTAATGGAGAGCTTAATGTTTCAGCATTTAAGCAGGCTTGGGAGCGAGTAGTAGCTCAGTACCCAGTTTTACGAACCGCCTTTTATTGGGAGGATCTTGACAAGCCAGTTCAAGTTGTTGAAAAAAAGGTAAAGCTATCTTGGGTGCATCATGACTGGCGTAGTTTGACGCTGACCAAGCAGCAAGAAGAGTTGGAGACGTTCCTCCAAACAGATCGGCAAAAGGGTTTTGGGCTTGGACTGGCTCCACTGATGCGCTTTACCTTAATTCAGGTGGACGAAAAGATTCATCAATTTGTTTGGAGCTTTCATCACCTTTTAATCGATGGTTGGTCTTGGTCCATCATCCTCAAAGAAGTCTTTGCTGGCTATGAAGCCTTCAACCAAGGTCAGAGTTTATCCTTGAAACGTTCCCGACCCTACCGGGACTACATCACCTGGTTGCAGCAGCAGGAGCTCTCTCAAGCTGAAGTTTTTTGGAGAGAAGCGCTTCAGGGCTTCACTGCTCCTACCCCTCTAGTTGTAGATAGGGCTGTGAACAGCTTGTATGACCAGAAGCAGACCTACGAGCGGCAAAATCTTAAGTTACCCTCAACGATAACTGATGCACTGTGCTCGTTAGCTAAGCAGCATCATTTGACACTAAACACTCTATTGCAAGGAGCATGGGCACTGTTGCTAAGTCGCTATATTGGTCAGTCAGACGTGCTCTTTGGGGCCACCGTTTCGGGACGTCCGGCAGATTTGCTAGGGGTGGAATCTATGGTAGGTCTTTTCATCAACACCTTACCTGTCAGAGTTAAAGTATCTGGAGAGGAATTGCTGTTGTCCTGGCTACAACAATTGCAGGCTCAGCAAGTAGAGAGAGAGCATTACTCATACAGCCCTCTGGTAGAGATTCAGGGATGGAGTGAACTCCCTGGCGCAATGCCCTTGTTCGAGAGCATTTTGGTTTTCGAGAACTACCCAATAGATGACTCGGTACTTGGGCAAAGTGGGAGCTTAGAACTTGCCAATATTCGAGGCTTTGGAAAAAATAATTATCCCCTTACAATACAGGTTATTCCTGGCCAGGAATTGTGTGTACGGATAAGCTACGACATTAGTCGTTTCGATGAACCCACAATTACTAGAATGTGTGGACATCTCCAGACCTTACTAGAGGCGATGGCGGCAAATCTGGAGCAGAGGATTTCACAATACCCAATATTGATTGACGCTGAGCGTCATAAGCTCCTTGTGGAATGGAACAACACTCAAGCTGATTATCCTAGACATGAGTGTATCCATCAGTTATTCGAGCAACAAGTGGAGCGTACGCCAGATGCAGTAGCGGTGGTATTTGAAAATCAACAACTCTCCTTTAGGGAATTGAATCATAAAGCGAACCAATTAGCGCATTACTTACAGAAATTGGGTGTGAAACCTGAGGTGCTGGTGGGTATATGTGTTGAGCGCTCCCTGGAGATGATTGTAGGGATGTTGGGCATTCTCAAAGCGGGTGGGGCTTATGTGCCATTAGATCCGACCCTTCCCCAAGAGGCTTTAAAATTCCGCTTACAAAATGCTCAAGTTTCGGTATTGATTAGGGACCAGGGAACAGGAAATAAGGAACAGGGAAATATCACAGAGATAAATTTAAATACTGATTGGGCACTCATTTCTCAGAAAAGCACAGAAAACCCCATTAACAGCGTCAAGCCGGAAAACTTGGTTTATGTAATCTACACTTCCGGTTCCACAGGGATACCTAAAGGCGTAGCTGTCGAGCATCAACAGCTACTTAATTACCTGTACGGGATTTTGCCAAAACTTCAACTTCCAGCTAATGCTAGTTATGCAACGGTTTCTACCTTTGCAGCCGATTTAGGGAACACCGTCATTTTTCCTTGTTTAGCCAGTGGAGGAACTCTCCATATTATTTCCCGTGAGCGAGTTTCCGATCCTGATGCTCTAGGAGACTATTTCTGCCGCCATCCCATTGATTGTCTGAAAATCGTACCTTCTCACCTAGACGCTCTGCTAACTGCTACCCATCCCGAGCAGGTTTTACCACGCCAACGGCTGATACTCGGCGGTGAATCTTGTAGCTGGGCACTTGTAGAAAAAGTTCAAAGTTTAGCTCCCGACTGTCTTATCTTCAACCATTACGGTCCCACCGAAGCAACCGTAGGAGTAAGCACTTACAGGGTAGAAAAAGACCGATGGAGTAGTTTGACACCGATATTGCCAATAGGTCGTGCGCTCCCTAATCTTCAAATCTACCTATTAGACTCAAATCAGGAACCTGTTCCCATTGGAGTCGCGGGTGAATTATACATTGGTGGTGCTGGTCTTGCCCGAGGCTATCTCAACCACCCAGAGTTGACGGAAGAGAAATTCATTGCCAACCCCTTTATTAATTTGGAATTTGGAAAAAAGAATTCGGAAAAACTATATAAAACTGGAGACTTAGCTCGCTACCTTCCCGATGGCAACATTGAGTTTTTGGGGCGGATTGATAATCAAGTGAAGATAAGAGGCTTCCGCATCGAACTCGGAGAAATTGAATCAGTGCTACTTCAACATCCACATGTAAGAGAAGCAGTAGTTATAGCCCGAGAAGATATTCCTGGTAACAAGCGCCTAGTGGCATATATTGTTCCTCACATTGAGCCAGCCAACACCAATAAGCTGCGAAGTTTCCTCTTTTCAAAGCTGCCAGACTACATGATACCAGGAGCTTTTCTGATATTGGAAGCTCTGCCTCTGACCCCCAACGGTAAAGTAGATCGCCAGGCATTACCTTCCCCAGACCTATCGCAACTTTTGGGAAGTGAAACCTTTGTGGCACCTCGTACTTCCGTCGAGCAGCAGCTATCTGAGATCTGGGTGGAAGTCTTGGGTGTAGAAAAAGTGGGCATCTATGATAACTTCTTTGAGTTGGGGGGACACTCTCTGCTAGCCACTCAAGTAATCTCTCGTATCCGACAAAAATTCGAGGTCAAACTACCCCTAGCTATTTTGTTTGAAGCCCCCAGTGTGATCTCAATAAGTGAGCGCATAGAAAACATTCTTTGGACAACACCAGTTGCCGATTCTAGGAGTAACAATATCGAAGAGTATGAGCAGGGAGAATTATGAAAAGTATAGAGGAAATAGATCCTGTAAAAAATGAGATCGAGCAGGTGGTGGTCTAAATCTAGTTTTGTGGCACTAAAACAGAGAAAATCATGACAAAGTTACTAGGTATTTTGGGAGGAATGGGGCCTTTAGCATCCGCAGAGTTCCTACAAACAATTTATGAATTTAACTTTGCTGATGTAGAGCAAGATTTGCCAGCATGTATCCTTTATTCTAATCCAACATTTCCCGATCGAACAGAGGTGATCGCCAGTGGTGACGATGGGTTCTTAATCAACCAGATAGTAGAAACTTTGTCCAATCTTGTTCGGCTGGGGGTCAGTAAAATAGCGATTCCCTGCATAACAACACATTATTTTCTCCCCAAGATACCAATTCATTTGCGAGAAAAAGTTATCTCCCTAATAGATTTAACTATAGAAGAAGTATTGAACAGTCAAAAACGGTATCTCTTGTTATGCACTAACGGAACGCGCCGGGTAGAAATTTTTCAAAAACATAAGGGATGGAATTTAGCAGATCGGTACATAGAACTACCTAGAGAAGAAGATCAAAATCTAGTTCATAAGTTGATTTATCAAATAAAAATAAAGAGTCCTGACCACTCTGTTACTTCTTGTTTGAAGCTGCTAGATAGATTGGTTCAGAAATACCAAGTCGAGGGAATGATTGCTGGTTGTACTGAATTTCACTTAATAACCAAGCATTTAATTAAATCGAAAGCAAATTTTCCAAATTATCACTTTGTCGATCCTTTGATAACAATAGCAACAAATTTTCGTAGGTTGGTTGATGAGTAACGATATCGAAGAGTATGAGCAGGGGGAATTATGAAACCTATAGATGAATTTTTGTCTGAACTTCGTAGTTATGACATAAAGGTATGGAAAGAGGGAAAACGATTGCTCTATCGTGCCCCCAAAGGAAGTATAGAACCATTCCTCCTTGCTCAATTGAGAGAGCGCAAAGCTGAAATTCTTGATTTTTTGGACAGGTTTAATACTGATAGAATAGGAAATCTTTCTCCTATTCTGCCCGCCCCCAGAGATAACAATCTGCCTCTATCCCATGCCCAGCAACGTCTCTGGTTTATCGATCAACTGGAGGGGAACAATCCTGCCTACAATATGTACAGGGTTCTACGCTTGATGGGGAAAATCAATATAGCAGCCTTAGAACAAGCGATCGAAGAGATTGTTCAGCGTCACGAAGCCCTACGCACTAACTTTTCTAACATCAATGGTTTTCCCGTACAAATCGTTAATTCTATTGGGAAGTTCACCTTACCCATAGTAGAAGTAAAGGATTCGGAGGAAGTACAAAGTCTAGTAAACCAAGAGTACTCGCAGCCATTTGACCTAGCGAAAGAGCCTCTAATCCGGGTCAAACTGCTAAGGCTAAATTCTCAGGAACACGTGCTGTTAATAACAGCACATCACATTATCTCTGATGGCTGGTCGATGGGTATTTTGTTAAGGGAACTGACAATACTCTATCAATCCTTCTCCACTGGGTGTTCCTCGCCTTTGCCAGAGCTTCCGATTCAATATGCTGACTTTGCTATTTGGCAGCGTCAGTACCTACAGGAGGAAGTACTCGAAACCCATCTCAATTATTGGAAGCAGCAACTAGCAGGAGCTCCTGCCATCTTAGAGTTACCCACAGACCATCCTCGTCCAGCTCGGCAAAGTTTTCGGGGAAGTAGCATTCCCTTTCAGCTCGAGGCAGAGTTGAGCCAAAAGCTGAAGTCCCTCAGTCAAGAGTCAGGGGCAACGCTCTTTATCATTCTACTGGCTGCCTTTTCAGTTTTACTCCATCGCTATAGTGACTCGGAGGACATAGTTATTGGCTCCCCCATTGCCAACCGTAACCGAAGCGAAATTGAGGATTTAATTGGCTTTTTTGCCAATACCTTGGTGTTGAGAACATCTCTAGAAAATAATCCCAGCTTTACTGAGTTACTAACGCAAGTAAGGGAAACCACCCTGAAAGCCTACGAACATCAGGATCTTGGCTTTGAACAAATTGTCGAAGCATTACAACCGGAACGTTCTTTAAGTCATTCACCCCTATTCCAGGTGATGTTCGTCCTTCAAAATACACCGAAGGGGGAATTAGAATTGCCTGAGGTGACGGTTAAACGATTGAAACCAAAGACAGAAATTGCCAAGTTTGATTTGACTCTTTTCATGAGAGAAACCGACTCGGGATTAGTGGGTTTATGGGAGTACAGCACAGACTTATTTGACGGGGAAACCATCGAGCGAATGGCAGGTCATTTTCAAACCTTGTTATCAGCGATTGTCGAAAATCCTCAACAAAGAGTGGGTGAATTACCATTACTGACTCAAGCAGAGCGGGATCGGTTATTGGTGGAGTGGAATCAGACAGAGAGTGATTATCCTTCCGATCGAAGTATCCATCAGTTATTTGAGGAGCAGGTGGAGCAAACACCTGATGCGGTGGCATTAGTTTTTGAAGATAAGCAACTTACCTATAGAGAACTGAACGGGAGAGCTAATCAGTTAGCCCACTATTTGCGCTCTCTAGGAGTGGGACCAGAAGTGCTAGTAGGCATCTGTATCGAGCGCTCCGTGGAAATGGTAGTAGGACTGTTGGGGATACTCAAAGCAGGGGGGGCTTATGTACCTCTTGACCCAGCCTATCCGATTGAACGCCTTGCATTTATGTTGGATGATGCAGAAGTGACCGTACTGCTCACTCAGCATCACCTGTTAACAGAACTACCAGAGTCAAAGGCACAGGTCGTTTGCATCGATCGAGATTGGGAAGCTATTGCGAGGGAAAACCAGCAGAATATTAGCAGTGGGGTTAAATCTGAGAATCTTGGCTATGTAATCTACACCTCGGGCTCTACAGGACAACCCAAAGGTGTAGCCATGAAGCACAAAACCTTTACGAACCTAATCTGCTGGCAACTGCAAAATTCTCAGATTGACAGTGGACCAACAACCCTGCAATTTACACCGGTAAGCTTTGATGTTTCCTTACAGGAAATATTCTCCTCCTGGTGTTCCGGTGGCAAGTTGGTTTTGGTTTCAGAGGAACTGCGACGAGATCCATTAGCTCTGCTCCATTTTCTGGAAACAAAACAGATAAGTCACCTATTTCTCCCCTTTGTTGCTTTACAACAACTCGCCGAGATAGGCGAAAAGGCTCAAGTATTTCCCTGTAGTCTACGCGAGATCGTTACTGCGGGGGAACAATTGCAAATTACTAGCTCTATTGCTAGTTGGATAAACAAGCTAACAGATTGTACCCTCCACAATCAGTATGGACCATCTGAAAGTCATGTGGTCACAGCTTTAACTTTGAGAGGAGCGGTGGATACTTGGCCAGTATTGCCTTCTATTGGTCGTCCCATTGCTAATACCCAAATCTATATTCTCGACTCCGATCTTCAACCATTGCCCATAGGTGTCCCTGGGGAACTTCATATCGGTGGGGATGGGTTAGCCCGAGGCTATCTGAACCGTCGAGAGTTAACTGCAGAAAAATTCATTCCCAACCCTTTTAACCACGAAGAGGGTGATCGCCTCTATAAAACGGGAGATTTAGCCCGTTATCTCAGAGATGGCAACATTGAGTTTTTGGGGCGGATTGACAATCAAGTGAAAGTTCGAGGCTTCCGGATCGAACTCGGAGAAATTGAATCTCTCCTGTCCACCCACGAGCAAATCCAACAAGCAATAGTTATTGCCCGTGAAGACGTACCAGGGGACAAACGCTTGGTAGCTTATGTAGTTACCTCAGATGAATCAATCACCACCAGTGAACTACGTCAATTCCTCAAACAGAAGCTACCAGAATATATGCTGCCCTCTGCTGTTGTCCTGTTAGAGAATCTGCCTCTGACCCCGAGTGGGAAGGTAGACCGCCGCTCCCTTCCGGCACCAGAGGTCGAATTAATTAGAGAAGGTGAATATGTAGCACCGCGCACCGACACTGAAGAAATAATCGCCAATATTTTCGCTGGGGTTCTGAAGCTTGAAAATGTAGGTATTCACGACAACTTCTTTGAATTGGGGGGACATTCTCTCCTGGCAACTCAATTAATTTCGAGAGTACGAGAAAGTTTATCTGTAGAACTGCCCCTGCGTAGTTTGTTTGAAGCGCCTACTGTTGAGCAGCTAGCCCAACAAATTAATACTGCTACAAGTTCTAAGCTGGTTCCCATCCTGCCCGTCTCCAGAGACAAAAATCTGCCTCTATCCTATGCCCAGCAACGGCTCTGGTTTCTCGACCAATTAGAAGGCCAAAGCCCAGCCTACAATATGCCCATGGCTCTGCGCTTGATGGGGACACTTAATGTAGCAGCCTTAGAGCAAGCCCTCGGAGAGATTATTCGGCGTCACGAAACCCTGCGCACCAACTTTTCGACTATCAATGGTTCTCCGGTGCAAGTAATTAATTCTACTGGGAAATTCACTTTACCTATAGTCGAAGTGGAATACCCAGAGGAAGTAGAAAGATTAGTCAAGCAAGAGCGTTCCCAGCCTTTTGACCTA
>JAAUXU010059369.1_pt1 | contig 15409 bp, 12 predicted proteins | sample 7278151 | NCBI WGS metagenome assembly JAAUXU01 (sample SAMN14350113, study PRJNA611818) | marine sediment metagenome | isolation source: surface marine sediment (1.8m) | place: French Polynesia: Moorea | collected 2018-08 | reverse complement strand
CCCCCTCCCCACCCCCCCCATCACCCCCGGGCCAGCTACCCCCCCCCACCCCCCACTCCCCTCCCCAACACCCCCCCCCCCCCCTCCCCCCCCCCCCCCCCGGCGCGCCCCCCGCCCCCCCCCCCCGGCCCGCCCCCAAAGACGAGTTCAGACCATAGCAGACTGACCTCAAGTTTGTTTCGTAGAGGCTCTCAGCGCGCAGTCTCAGGGGAATTCGATAAGAGCAGAAAGCCAGGAGCTCCGTCATATCTGACCGTACCGGCTTTTTCATCTTCAGGTTCACCACCAGCATCAACTGGATCCTCAACGCTTGTGCCGCGGTGTCCAGTGTCGGGCCGGACGGGAGTGCAGAGTCCTGGGAACCTCGGCCAAGCCTGAATGTGTCTGCATAAGCAAGTGTTCCCGAAGAAGTCACCTGGAAAGTTAAAAAAATTAAGCTAACCTGTAACACTGTGTGACGTAGATTCAGTTACTTCGTTCCCACGGTTGATGTCGATTAATAGTGAAAGGTTCCACTGTATCTGACGCAGGAAAAGAGCAGTTTTCCCTACGTCGATTGACAAGTGGGATTCTTTTCATAATGTGGCCGTGTTTTTGTGTAAGAGGCCCTCCAACACCCAGCAGGGTTGCCAGAAAACCTCAGGTGAAACTGGGGGGAAGCAGGAGCACAGGCTTGGTCCTCGTCCGCAGGTCAATCAACAAGAAATTTCATGATTGTGTCGATGATAGAGTTCTTGCAGAGGTGGAGCAAGAAAAAAAACCGTCCACGTGAAGGTCACGACAGCCGTGTTGTCTGAAAAGCTGGTGTACTGAGAGATTGAGAGAGGCGGTAAATCTTGCATCTTTTGCTCTCCAAGCTTGTTCAGCCTGCGAAAAACATGAGGCGGACCTTTCTGGAAGGAAATTCGAAATAGATAACCAAAAATAACTGACTCAGGTAGAGGAATTCATCCCAGTGTCAACCCAACTACTTGAGTCAACCGCACCGTCTGTCTAAGGAATGGTTCTCTTACTCATACTTGGAATATATCTTTAGGTCTGCGGGTCCGATGGAATGATCTACGAGAATCACTGTGAACTTCACAGGGAGGCTTGCCTGAAAGGTATTCTAGACATTTTACCAGTGCGGACGGGATCGTTCAGATAGCCTGGCACGATTTATCCACACTGATTTGAAGAGCATATGGAGATTTAGCATGAGTGAGAGGTGACGAGAATAGACTATTAAGCCACCGAAAGCATCAGGTGCCACCACAAACGAAGGAGATGAAGCAGATGGGATGATCAGTGATCGTACCTTTGTAGTAAGGGCATAACTGAGGCCTTCAGGAACCCAACGACAAACAGGAACGACAGGTTAAAAGGCGAAAATTCCAGATTCATCTGAACGACCCTGTACACTGTCAAAAATACTGTTACGGCTGAAAGAGTCAAACAAGATGGTGAATTACTCATAAGTACACGTAGCAGCAGTGCTGCTTCTGGCTGGTCGGAGGCATCAGAAGTGGCCAACTTTTAATGCGCTTAAAAGATACGATATATTTCTACGCTTCACAGAGTTATTTTAGCATAAGTGAATCAGCTCTTTTTTGAGGGTATCATTGGACCAAAAGCTGTAGCTCAGCTTCTCTCTCATTGTTTCATATGGTGGCAGATTCTTTGGGCAACCCCCTGACTTTCTCAGGAATCAAAGGTAAGCGTTTGTCCGTCATTTGCAGAAAAACATCTACCTTAGTCAGTCATTGTCAGGGTCACAGCTTCTTCTGTAACTTCGTGCTGAGGCAGCTGATGCCAGAATGCTTAACATGTCTGGTAAACAGATCATGCACCATAGTCATTTGTACCTGTGTGTAAAAAAACCTCAAGCCACAGAAGCATCTGTTGCTAAGCCTCAAGTGCAGATACTGCTGAGACTCCCACTTGCTGCTCTGAAGCCATCACTCCTCAGTATGTGAAATGCGTCATCTTCAGATGTAGATCCAACGGTAGGGGGTCCAAAAGTATTTGCATAGTAAAAAATTACGAGCAGAGCTGATGCTGATGCAAGGTACTATTTTTTTTGAGTCGCACTACAGATGCGATAACTTTTCAAAAAAGAATTCCCACGCTCATTGTATCGACAGTCCCCAAACCGGGAGGAACCCGACACAATGGAAGATACGATACTCTTGTCACTGCTTTCTAATGCTAAAAATGCAGCAAAACGTGTTGAGTCAGGATTTGAATCTCCCGTCCGAGTCCAAGTTTCCAGGTTCTGTTTTCATCATTAAAGATAGTCCACTTTAGGAAGCAAAGTATCGTCTGCCCAAGGATACTCAAAGATATCAAGATACTCAAAGGAGTATCCTTACACGGTATTTTTTACAATGCTCTGATTATTGGCTAGAATATCGAAGATGCTGTAACTATACATGTGGACGCACCTCCGCTTTAGCACTGTGACTACAGGGTCGCTATTCTTCCTATAGATGAACTGCACCACAACTGCTTCAGCACTGACAAAGTGATAGCAGTCAGGAGCAAGATTACTGCTGAGAAGTGCACGTATGAGTAATACACCATTTTGTTCAACGCTCCCAGCCGTTTAAATACTGTCGACCTCAATTGTTTGTTCAAACTGTGCTGTACCCTTAGTATGTACGACTTCCGTTCTGTCGTTAACCCCTCTTCGAGGGTTTGGGTCCGCTTGATGTGAAAATTTGGCCCCGTTACCCCCATCTCCTTGGAGACCACGAGGTTCCCCGCTCCAATCAGGAACAATGTGAGCCAGAAAAAAGTGCATCTTCTGTCTCGCAGGAAGTCACATCCGCCCTCTGTTCGGAGACCTCTCTTGTCGTCATGATCCTTTAAATCGTCTCAAGAGAATCATCCAAAAGGCGGCGGACGAGGTCAAACTGTATGAGGAGGAAAGAATTGAGGTGCCAGGTGAGTGGGCAAAAACTCTTCCTTTTCACACTCACTTTTTTGCAACGAGGAAATTGAGACGTTAGTTGGAGACCAAAACTCTTCCGTCTGCTCGAGTAGCTCACGAAGACGCGAACAGACGTCTACTTCTCCGACGAATTTCGCCTCTTCCTCCGCTCCGCCGCACTGCACGTGTACACGGCCTAGCAGGAGAAACTGGCCTAGTGAAGACATGCACAGCAAACTGCGTAAGAGCAGGAAAAATCGTCCACAAACATCTCCCTCATATGTTTCGAAAGTTGTTCAGAATTCCCGAGAGCAGCTCTTTCTGTGCTACAGCGAACGAATGGGAGCACAAGCGCGGCCCGCGCTTGCTCTATTCAAGAAAGTTCTCCTTTTACAATGAAAAGGAGAGGATGACACTTTTATTGGACTCCCCCCCTTTTCTCAATTCTCATTTCGGACCGAAATTCTCTCCGATATTTTAAGGTTGGGTGCCATGATTGGCCAGACTTAACTGCTATCCCAAAATATGGGAACCGTCAGCCTAAAGTTCCAATGCGTTTTGCACCTACCTATGAATGTGGTGCCAAGGACCTCTGGATTGAGTTTGCTTAATCTAGAGGTCCTTGCTTGGCCGTCACCCGCTTATCTGTGGCGTCGCAAGAGCGTGAGCTGACCAAATTGTCTTTACGAAGATGTCTGTCTGTCTGGTCTTTGCAGCAGCTTGTCACCAGAACGAGCGGGACCGGATGAGGGAGTTTCTCGTCAGCTGGATGGGTCTTACTGCTAGGAAGCATCTGTGGTACAGAAAGGTGAGAAAGAAAGAAAGAAAGAAATCATCTTTGCCGATGTCAGTAGCAAACCATCAGCACCTAAGGAGCTTCTGTCGAGAAGGAAAAGAGTTGAATTGGCCTTGTTTGTTCTTATTCGGAGGCAACTGCGTGATAAAAGCCATGAAATTAGGTGGCAACTGAGCAAGTTTCGCCAAGGCTTAGCGGAGTTTGCAAACCTCTCTTCGCAGGCAGGTTACTTTACCAGAGCTTCCACAAGAAAAGTCAACAAAGCCATGATTTTTTCTTTGTGAATGTTGACGAGGACAAATGAGACTCCTTTTATATTCTGTTAGCAAGCAATGAACTTGCACGAATGTTTTCTTCGTTGCTTTTCCACCAACCCAGTCTCCATCCTAGTCCCCATACACTTGCCAGCGTCCATCCTATGCTGCCACGTAGCTGCCTCTGGAGATGGTGCTGCAAACCCAATCTTGGTACTCTCACCAGGTTGGCGAGTGCCTGCAAGCTGACTCTCGGCCTTGGGGGAAAAAAGTTAGCCGAAACAAGGTCAGGACTTCAGGGTGGTAGCTTGTGGTCCAGATGCCCTTGGCAGCAACCTGAGTGGTTCTATGTTTTGTCTATGCGAAGAATCCTCTTATTGTCCACCATGGAGGGCCGCTTGCTCCACAGCATCTTTTGGAACTTCCACAGGACGTAAACGAAGAAGGCTACTTACCGTGATACTAGTAGTCCCAGGGGGACCCATATTGCTCGTACACACGGTCTTCAACATTAAAGAATGCGAATACCATTTGTTCCTTCTTTGATGCCATAATTTTGTCCCATGTGAGAGTTGCCGATCCCTTGAGCATGTACTCTATGAATTGTCTTTTTCGGTCTTCAGGATTGAGAAGGGCACCATGGCCTCGTAGATGCTGACAACGGAACTGAGGAAGCCCTGAGCCTTCTTGCAAGAGTCCTTTCTAAATTCTATCGCACACCCATATCTCTCTTTCTTCTTAAGCTCAGGAGACAAGATTTGAGGCTTCCACTTTGCTAGAGTTTGGTACCGAATCCTGAGCTCTGTTGAATGGAAGAGGTGTCACTCCTACCTGATCTGGTCCACTGTTACATGCCAGTCCCTCCCTACCATGTTCGTCGCGGTATTGATCATGTCCTGAATTCTCCTACGAGCTCTCTGATCATAACGGACAGTGGCCAGAACCTAGTACACCTAGCATCTGCTAATGGTCGTGGGTCCGCAGTAGACTTGAGAATAATTCGATAACTTATACAATTTTTAATCCCCCATTGCATTCCCCCTCTTTACTGAGCTCGAGCGGGACAGAAAGTGTTACTTTGTGCCCTACTTTAACCGGGAAATTCTAGCTATCCTGCAAAGGGCTTCAGCACTGGCCAGGACTAACCCTAAAACACTTTGAGGCTGGGCATGTGGGAAAAATTCAGACGAGATCGTGGGCCAGGAGCAGATTTTGCTGGCCGTCTAGAATTAGAACTCTTCTGCAGTCACAGTAAAACGGAGAAATTGGGAATGAATTTACAAATTGTCGGTACGAAAAGGAGCTTTTCGTACCGATAACACACAATAATTGAATGTAACTACACTGAAACACAAATCTCTTTTGCGCTGACCCTCACCACGCACAGAATATGCCCAATGACGAGCTCCTCGTGAATCACCTGGCCTCTGCCGACACCGATCACAATGGCTACTTGGATTCCATGGAGTGGCTGCACTACATAAGCAACAACGCGTCTAGGACACAAGACGAGGACCTCAACAGCAGAAGGTGACAATACAGCAATAGCAAGCCCAGGGTGTCACTGTTAAACTGAAATCGAGAACGCAAGCCAAAATTTTGAACTTTGACGTCATTCAAAATGTTGTAGCAAAAGCAGCAAGGGCATACGGGGGGGATGGCATTCTGAGAGTGGAAGCTCACTCAAATCCCCTGGACTTGGATAGAAACAGTGGCCAACAGTTGGAACCGTTAGACTATGAACCATCTTGCAACAGTGACTGGGAGATTTCATAGGTCTGGACTGATCCGGATCAATGTGTACACCAGTACACCAGATTGGTCAAGATGGCTGCCAGGTGGATTGGTTGGGAAATGACGCCCCTCGAGTTTTTACTCTACTGCTCCGGATCACTGTTATAGCATAGACTAAGTCTAGTGAAAAACAAACATTCTGCGGCCAAGGTCAGCATTACCTCGACATCAAGTAGAATGGGTGTGCCATATGAAGTACAACATTATGCTCTTTTTTCTTGCTATAAAGCCCATGCCCGGTAAAAGTTTTGTTCATGAAGATTGCCTTTAGCCCCGTCAACAGCACCACAATTCTTGCCACAAAAATGTCTCAGTAACTTAGTTAGATCCTGAATTTTAGATGCACATTAGTGTTGTACGGGAAGTCCCTCTAGAAAATTTGGTGAGTGGGGAAATGAAACTTTCTCCCCGGGAATATCTAATTGCAATGTGTTTGAAGACGTGTTGCTAACGTCAATGACTGCGGCAACGTTACAAGTCACAACCCTCTGGGAGGCATTGCAAGTTTAGTTGAGTTGCCATTGTATGAAAGTTGACAGACTTTTCCCTTTGCCATGAAGTGATAGGAAGAGTATTCCAGGAAATTCCAAGAAATTTCCCCCTGGAAATTCCTGCACTAAAGCCGCATGCACATGGCGTCTAAAGGACAAAAACAAAGGTATCCAGGAAAAGTGACAGCGTCGTCAATTTATCTGTCAAGGAGTTTTCTCCTCAGGTTTCCCTTTTCATTTCTTCCTCAGCAAAGGGGGTGGGAAGGGGGTAGGAGAGAGAATGGGATTGGCTAATTGACTGTTATTTCCAGGGCGTCGTTTCACATTTCGAACAGTCGTTGGGCCATAACAAAAGCTGTCGTCTTCCTTCTTCAGGCTGCTGTGTCTTGACGCTCTGATCGAGGAGGGAGACCGGAACCAGGACTGGCGTCTCGACGTCGATGAGTTCACTAGGCTCATGAGCAAGGACTACAAACCATCGAGCAAATGTAACTCATTGGTGCTGTTCCATTGGGTGTCCTTAGACAAAGTGGGACTCAAGTGAAGGGTGCCCAAGTAGACAGGGCCTAAATGAAAGGGGCCTAAATAAGTAGTTATGTAACAGTTATATGCATGGCCAGTGTGGGGACCATGATCGATCACACTCTTTAAACTGATCTCCCACTGTTCCAAAAAAGTGACATTCCTGTGCTTTTCTTAAAAGCGCAATATCATCATCATTATTCCTATACACAATCAAGGAGGATTGAGTTGCACATAACAATTGCTACAGGACCACATCATATAATGGATGGCAGCTCCGTTCAGCCATGCAACTTGTCTTTGGACATGTAGGACATCTTATACTTGATGCCCCCCTCCCCCTGTTGCCCCTGGAGGGGCAACCAGTAGTACTTTTGAAGGGACAGAATTATATCATAAACGGTTGTCTTAGCACAGTACTGGCAGTCAGAGCACAATCACTTCAGTGAAGCTTCATTGTCACTGTAGCAGGTGACATTTTGATTGGCAACGAATTCTGTCATTGTTAGGGCAGGTAAATATATTGAAAAGTTGGAGTTCTAAGGCAGAACCCACGTGCTCAGGAAACTCCTTGAAAGTCCCTTGGATATTTCTCAGTCCATACTGCTCAATACCCTACGCAAGCAATAAGTGAGCGCAAATTATTTTATGTCGCGTTTTTTCAGAACAGAGGAAGTATGTATTACCTGCACAACTCCACTTACACAGGGTGGACAGACAGAAATGACGCAAGTGCCAGGTCAATTTTCGGGTTGAAAACATCACTCCACGCTAAGAAGTCCCTAAAGGGACATCAACCTAGAGAGAGAAGTTTCAGGGCTCCTGAAGTCTGTTGACCAGTCAAAATTTGTAACACTTGCGCGGGAACAGCAAAAATTACACGGGATTTTATTTTGCAAGAGTGAAAGGTTACACCACAATCCGTAAGTCATGTCCGTTAAAACGCATTGTATTGAGAGGAAACAATGTCTCTTTTTCATTCTCCCCTAAATCTCTTCATATCTGCTGTAAAATGGGACAGTACGCAACACAGAATTTTGTCACACCTCGGCATTTTGAATGTGTACGATGAAGGGAATTTTTTTGCAAATTCAACGTCTTAAACTACAGTTTCAATGCGTTGCTATTACGACCTTAAATATCTCATCCAGTGCCGTTACCGAACGGAAGACAGTAAAGCACAGTGCTTTAAGCACTGCACGCTATTCATTAATGGACTCCACGTACGCATGCCTAGCAAGCCATTGCGAGTCCCTGGGCAGCCCGACCTCTGCGCCTCGTAACTTGTGAGCAACAGGGGTGCCACACCCTTGCCCTGCTCGCTAAACAGCTAAGTTAGGCTGGTTTAGCCCGGGTTGGCGGGCAATGTTGGCGATAAAGAGTTGCCAGGCTGTAGAGTTCGCAGACAGCATCTAGAGCAAACCGACCTAACCCCATCCAACCTAACGTGACCTGTTCTAACTTAAAAAGGCTTGGCACACACATTGTTTTTCGCAGCACTTGGGCCCAGGTTAATTTGTATCCAGTGTTTCTCACCTGTGCCTAAAGTCGGGCTAGGTCACCGACCCCGATACAATCATTGCATTACTGTGCACCTGCGCTGCCAGCACGACCAGGCTGGTCTTGATTGGCTGAGAACTTCATTGCCTTTCTAGAAAAGTGTTATTAAATATAATGATCAAATTTACTGAAAGTTTCACTAGATTCCTGTTTTGACTTATTTGAGCAATGCTATTGATGTAGCATCTTTAAGAACCAGCTGTCAAGCTTATGGCTAGAAATGGTCACTGTCGGCAGCCAATACGCCCTTGTGAAGACTGACACTGGGGTTGCATTTGATCACCTTCCCTTTTAGGATGGTCTTGGGAGGAAGCATGAAAAGGTTCCCTCAGCACTTCTACTGCTGTATGCTATCTGTTAAAAAGAATCTGTGATCAAGGGGAATAGCCACGTGACGTCTCGCCATATCGATTTGAGAAGTCATCAGAAAAACAACAAATCATACGTTCATGTCTATAGCAGAATAGTTTGAAATGCAAAAACGAGTTTTATCGATTTGTGGACCCCACGGTTGCTTTCCAGCACTTTGAGCGACAGGTTTGTCATCGTCACTTTTTTCCCCAAAGGCCTCTTCCTTTTGCTCATATAACTCCTTCTCTACATAGATCAGTTGTTTGTCTGCGTGGAGGTTGACGTGTAGAAGCACCCACATTTTGTATTGATTGGTCTTGGACATGCTTCCGTGGCCCTAAAGACACAGACCTAAGTACAATTTGAGAGCTTCAACAGTCACCCTCCAAACTTTCTTGCAACTGTACTAACAAAGAGTCAGGCAACCGACAAAATGTCTGAGCAAAGAAAGCAGGAGACTTTGAAATCGAGAAAAGAGATGACTTTTTTATAATGCTCGTTCTTCCTTTTAGACTGCGTGATGGACCGAAAGCGTTACGAAGACGGAAAAAGAACGAAGGTCGATTGCAACGGCTGGTGAGTTTCTTTTATGCAGCAGGACTGTATATAGCCTGGTCAAGTGCTTGAGGCTCCAGGATAAGACTGAGAGTGTGTACAGGCTGTCTCAGCTAGGCTGCGACTCAGGTCGGCTTTTTTTAGATTTATTCGGTAAAGACATAACGCAGGCACTTCCAAATTTGTGAGGAAATGCTGAAAGTCAGAGGCAAAAGATGTCATTCCCTTCGTACCAATGTGTGATGTTTATGCTCGTGGCGCGGAACTTTGTCAACATCTTATGTGACTCCTTCCGTCACAGGTCTCGATGGCATAGCTACGTTGTCGAGTGGCAACGTTCCCACATCGCAGCGAGTCAAGTGCAACGTTTCCGCACGGACAGGATGACGTAGGATTTTGCAATGCAGTACGAACCTCCTGTCTCAAGTTCAGGATGGCATTTTAGAATTTTTGGCAGCATTCTTGTGTTGCCAAATTGAAATCTTCAAGGAGATGAGAAATACGTGGACAAACTCTCTGCTGTTCAAGAAGTCTCTTTTTTCCAAGATTGTAACAAAGCTGAGTGTCGACGGTCCGAGTCATGTCGTCGGTAGCACAGCTTTGTTTGATGTTGACCTCCTCAACACTTGCAACCTCACTCACTGCACGCGTGTGCACCGATGAGCTGATCTCTTCTGTCCTCCTTTGCAGTGTGTGTTCTTGTGGCAAATGGATCTGTACGTCCAATCCCTGCTCAGAATTGTCTCTCTCGCGAAAACAAGACATTGGAGAGGAGAAGGAGACAGAGGACGGCGATGATGACGACAAACAAGAGATCTTCTCTTACGATGACATGGATAACCTCGTTGATTAGTAATAAAGTCAGTCGTCCTTGGTAGTCCTTTCTAGTCTTGAACACTTTCGTACGGAGCCAGGAGGTAATACACGTAGTCAGTCGAACATGCCGCAGTTAAAGGGTCTCTCACAAGTCTTGCTCACGTTATAGGTCGTGCACAAGTTCTGGGAACTGGGAAAGCAGCCAAAAGTGACGTACAGAAGTATTGGGACATCCGTTAGAAGTCTTGTTCATGTCATCAGTCATGCACGAACCCTCTCGGATTGCTGGGTGTGACAAGTTCTGTTCTCTACAAACTTATAACATGTGACAGGTCCTGGCTAGATACCCCAGGGTCTCGAGAAATTACCGCTTTGCTACCGATTTAGTGCTGCTATTATTCAAGGAAGCCGTTGTTGGATAAGAAATAGTTTATTCTATATTTGTCGATAACATTTTTAAGTTCGACTCTTGTGTCATCTCACGCGTCAAAGTTCTACATCCTTGACCTCCTACCCCTTATGGGTCGATGTTGAAGTTGCGTGATGACGCAGCTGTAATTTGCGGGGTCTCGAACTTTCTTAGGGAAAAAATCAAGTGCACCAATGACGAGGCGCAGTCCAGTCATTGGACCATCGAGGCCGGCGACCACAAGGACATTGCCACTGCCTTTGGCATGATCCTCCAGTTTGTGTACATGGTTGAGAAGCTGTAGAAGAGCTGGATGTTGGTGTACGGTCTGGAGGGTCACGCCACGATTGACTGGCAGTTACTTCTACTCGTAGCCGAATGGACATGACAAGTCAGGGTCTATAAGGACCGAGAACATGAAGAAACGCATCCGCAAAGAAACGCATCCGTGAGCTAAATGGCGACTGCTGTGTGAAGGGGCAGGCGAGGGAGTTTGGGGTGCCCACGGAGAAGCTGGTGAAGAATGATCTGGATCTGGGCAACTTCACGAAGAGAAAGTCCCAACTCGTGCCCACGTAGCACAGGGCTTAGAGGCTGGAGAGGTGCATTTCCATATCCTCAACATGCTGAAGAAGGTACTGAAGGGGAAGGTGCTGGTATTTTCACATGACGAGGACTACCAGGTTCACAAGTACATGTTTACCACAACGTGAGTAGCAGCAGATTCATTGCCACGTCCCCTTCCACAGTCATACGGTCAGTCAAGTACAGGGGCCGCCAGGTAATGATGCAGGGTTACGTAGGCAAGGTAATGCGTTCTCACCTGCTTGGCTTCAAGGCACACTCAACAAGGTCCCAGCAGATCCTGATTCCAAGGTTCTACCCACCAACGACGCCACCTACGGCTAAGGCAACATGTGGGTCCAGGATGGGGAGAGCTCACACTCTGCAAATGTCGTGCAAGTGTACCCAAAAGTGTCTCTTCAGGTGGGCGGGATTCTGGTCGAAGTCGGTGCGGTCACCATGTAGCTCCAAGTGAAACCCCCGGACTTCAGTCTGTGGGAGTGCATCGGTAGGAAGGTCTCAGTTGACACCCGCAGCTCTGTCAGCACCTTGGATGTGGATGCAACCTGGGCCGCTGTGCCTGCACCCCTCGTGAGGAAGAGCTGAATCAGGTTCAAGAAGAGGATTGAGGCTGTGGTTGCTGCACAGGGCGAAATTATAGAGAAATGACCGGGTTACCATGGTTCACCTCAGCAGGTCCGTGAACAAGCACATCTGCTGGCTCTGTCTTGTGCCTATTTCTATGCATCTTCTGCGAGATATTATCACGTTAAGTACTTGCATGAACAAGTTACTAGAAGTAGAAGGCAAATTAAAAGTGCAAGATATATCTCATCTACCTTCTTTGTTTCACGTGTTGTTATGCTCGAACCCTTGTTGCGGCCTAAAAATACAAACCACATTATACAAAGCACTCCATCTGTTCTGACATAAGTGTACGATTTGATGTTTTTGGTTGGATTACTGCGCCATAATTGACATCTGAATGAAAGAAAGTCATCTAGTGGTTGACCTTTCTCTCTGTTTCTTTTTGTAAAATTCATGTCAGCGCATAATGCTGTAAATGAGCACAAAGTAAATTGCTCATTTTGTGACTGCTGGAAGGAATCATCTGCTGTAATCAAAATACTGTCCGGAGCCTGATGTTATACCAGAATGTGAATATAATACTTGAAGCCCACTCTCACAGATGACGCTCATGATTCCCCAAAGTTATGCCATCCAGGCCAGCTACCCAAAAGTTTCACTTGCATTGAAGAAGCAGTGACAATTGCGAGAAACAAACTAGAAGAAAATGATTGAGACACTGATAAAGGGTGATGTGACTGAATTGGTCAAGGGCGAATTCTTATCATTTCTTCGCAATTACCATGAGGGACACTGATTTTGCAACATCAAAAAAGGAACGTCTCGGACACTCAATTTCGCAACGAAGGGAGTAATAATCAGAGCTGACTCCATAGATGACGACCAGCGGGATTCCTTAGTTCTCATAATCGAAACTTATATTGTCTTGAAGACTGAAACAGGTATCGTGAGATATGTATCGGAAAAGAATCGAGACGTTGGAGTGTAAGTGCTTGACATACTGCAATACTTTAAGCCTGACAATGATGTCACGGTCTTTTACACGTTGCTCTCGCGGGAAAGGTCGGGATAGAACGACGGGGAGTCAACTCGGTGCCGCTGGCCAGGACTGAGACTTTTTGGCGGCTTCTCCCCTCTGGGACGTCTCCACCTGTTGATGGTGGCTTCCTGATCGGCTCTCCTCGTCAGCGGCATCTCGCGCGGCAAAGCCCCGTTGAGGCTGGCGGCTTCGTCGCTATCACCCATGGGTCTCAGCCAGGTCTCGCCAGGCAGAACACCGCTGCCGCTCTCGATGAGGCGGCCTCTGCGCGGCAAAGTCCCGTAGACGCCGTGGCGGATCACGTTGTCGTCGTGTAGCGGTCCCAACCGTGGCTGCTGTCGCGGCAAAATGGCGCTTTCTGCTGCGACGTCGATAAATTCTGACCTTTCCAACGGGAATTTGCTCGGCAAATTCCCGTTGAGGACGCCACCGCCATCACCTACTACTCGCCTCATCAGGGCTTCGTGCAGCGACACGCCGCTGTCGAACCCCGCTTCCCCGCACTCCACCACCGGGTTCTCGGTGATCCGGATCTCTTGCTCGTCGTGGGCTACCACGACCGCTGGATCATAGAAGTCGACGTGACTGTACTTAGCAAAATATCTTTTTTCTCCTGTCAGCTGGGTTGACTCTTCGCTTTGTCTACACGTTGCAGCCCGAGACTTTCTTCCCGCTGTCGACTTGTGGATGGTGGAAGAGGAGACCGAGGCGGAGACAGAAGAGGAAAATGAACCTGTGTCGTTCGGGGGCGAGATACCTGGAACACGTTAGTATTCGATACATCCAGCACGGTAAGACCAACTGCGCAACTACATACGCTTACAGGCTGCGCATGACCACAGACTTAGTAGTTACAGGGTTGGCCAGGTAAATTGGGACGTTGTTCAGCAGCATTCAGATCAATCTGAGGAGTAAGGAGAGTAATTTCACACTAATAAAAAATCAAGGTTGCACGATTCTGCTTTGATCCATTCCATTTTCCGGTGTTTTGTGTACACTTTCAAGATGGAAGCCACCTGCTGAAAGATGATCATGGAACTGGCCTGTGTGCACCACAGCCCCTCGGCCCTCATGAAGATCACTGGATACTCAAAGTCGACTGTCTACAGGGTCTACAAGGCCTGGAAAGAGGAGGGCAAGGTCAAACACAAGCCCCATAAGACTCACATCGATAAGAAGAGAACCCCCACCTTCCTGGCCAATTTAAACCGCACCATCAAGGCAAATCCTGCAATGAATCTCACCACTCTGGCCAAGAAGAAGAAAGTTTGTCGAACGACGATCCGGAGGTCGATGGTGGACCTGGGGTTGAAGTCCTACAGGTTAACAATTCACCACCTGCTGATGGCAAAGATGAAGGAGACGAGAGTGGTGAGGGGGAAGAGGCTATTGTCAAAGTTGCCATTCTGACTACAGGATCATTTTCTCAGATGAGAAAGTCTTCACCCCTGATCGCTATAGAAACAGCCATACATTGCTAAGATAAGAGACCATGTGCCCCAAGAATCCAGCCTAAATCATGGTCTATGGGGCCATGGCCAGCGATGGCAAGAAGATGAGGCCCCACTTCTTCAAGCACAAGGAGAAGGTGAACACAGTCATCTATGTCAACCTTGTCAAGCAAAAAGTTGTCCCGTGGATAAAGAGGAACATCCAGAAGCCATATGTCTATCAGCAGGACTCAGCTCCTGCCATGTGTCTAATGCCAGCAAGATCTCTCTGGAGAAGAAGATGGATGCTTTTTGGGGACCCAATATCTGACCCTCTTATTCACCTGATTTGAATCCAATGGATTACTTCTTTTATGGCAAATTAGAGAGGAAGGTATGCAGCAGGTCCTATAAGAACCTTGACAAGCTGAAGAAGGCCATCTCTAAGAACTGGTCCAAGATCAATCATGTGGACCTTGTGACTGCCTGCAAGGCCTTTAGGGGCCAGATTGAGGCTGTAATCAAGGCTGATGGGGGCCATATTGAAAAAAAATGCATCTGAAAGGTCATATCATTTTTTATTAGTGTAGAATCTCTCTCCTTACTCTCCTGATTGATCTGGATGCAGTCAAACATCATCCCAATTTACCTGGCCAACCCTGTACACCCAGATGTCCAGCATGGCAGAGCCGTCTATTGGATCCCTCACCAGCTTGGAGGCAGAATGACAGCTTGAGTAGTGATGTTGGGGATCTGAGTTTTCAAATCCGGGTACTTTGGGATATTCCACCATCGGTAATGGAGGACTGCTCATCTCTACCACAGACTACTTGAATGCATCCCTATTGCTCACCCCTCCCTCTCCTCCCTCCCCTCAAGCTGCACCCAGTATGCAGTGGATCACATCTCACTTTGTCCCTGAAGTTGAGCAGGTTCTGTCTGTCCTCTTTCATCTTCTTGAGGCCATAAATCTGCCTCTCAGTAAGATCAAAGATGTGTGAGAGGTGGCCGACAGTGATGCCACACTGGAAGGCACACTCTATTGCAGCATTTCTCCATGTCAAAGGGCCTGTCATTCATTCATATTGTTAAAAAATAAAGTGTCATATTGAACAAGTGGTAAAAAGCATGTCTTTTCACAGTTTAAGTTTATGCCTGCCCACCCACCCCTATGGTGTCAGTAAGCTCTGCCTCTTTCTTAGAGAGCAGGCATGCACACATGCACAAGTTGCACAGGCAGAAGGAAGGAGGGCACACAGGGAGAAGGAAGGAGGAGGATGCACTTGGTACAGTCAACTCTCAATTCTAAAAACTGTCAACAATGTGTTG
>JAAUXU010041203.1_pt1 | contig 15409 bp, 14 predicted proteins | sample 7278151 | NCBI WGS metagenome assembly JAAUXU01 (sample SAMN14350113, study PRJNA611818) | marine sediment metagenome | isolation source: surface marine sediment (1.8m) | place: French Polynesia: Moorea | collected 2018-08 | reverse complement strand
TCAAGGACATGTTCTTGTCCAGCAAGGACCCCCAGGAAAAGAATCTGGTATTGCAGGAGATGACTTGTGATGGCCTGCAGGCAATGATTGACCACATGTATGGCCGCAAGGGGGAGCTGAGGTCCATCGAAGCAGCCAAAGAGCTGATGACTGCAGCAGATAAGTACAACCTCTCTGGTGGTGACAAGCTGATAAAGCAGTGCGAGATGTTCCTTATGACCAGGCTCAACTGGAGCACAGTAAGGGAGTTCATTGACTGGAGCGGCCTTCAATTGAGCAAGGCATTGACCAACCGAGTTGCTGATGTTGTCAACAAGAAATTCCAAGTCATGGGCTCTGCATCCAAGCTGCAACTCATTCAAAATATTGAAGTCCTCAAGACGTTTGACCACGTGAACAAGTAATGAATGACAAGTAATGAGCAACTAATGTACAATGTGGATGACCATTGCCAAGAATGTTCCATGCAGTATGAAAGCAGTTATGGTATTTGTTCCGTCAGTGCAGTCGTGAAGACGTTCCGTTGAAGGTCAGGTTTTAGTATTTTTGTATTAAGTTTCGTGTGTACAGGATGATGCAGAAAGAAAATGAAAATACAGAAGTTTTTAATAGCGCTTGTGCTATACCCTGGGTTACGCTATCGTAAAATGTTTGGTTTCTGCACTCTGAAGTTTTACATGTCAATCTTTCGATGACCAGACACTTCAGCGGCTCGTCGATCCACGCGTCGGCTGCGGACAGGTCTTCGCGACTACATGGCGGCGGTGGCGGCGGCCGCAGCGGCGTGTACTCCCCCGTCATCGAGATTGACGACGACTCTCACTCCCGGTTCGTTGGGGATGGCACGACGACGGCGACGTCCAGGCAGAGGCCGATCGAGGAGACCACCGTTGGCGGCGAGGAGTGGCAGCGGGAGATGTACTGCCAACCCAGGGATAGTCTGCTGGCCTTGACTGCGGACTTTGTCTCGCAGTGCTCGGCCAGACTGCAGGAACTCAACAAGAAGCAGCAGGAGAAGCCGGTGGAGTTACTTGACCATAAGTGCCTCACCAGGTTCATCTCTCACACGTAAATATATTTGTGCACACCGCTGGCAACACGGTCTCTCCTAGGTTGGTGGACGTGGCCCACAGTCTGTTAAAGATGGCGCCCTTTGATCTGGAATGCATCAAGCTGGAGGGTCTGCAGAAGTACATGAGGCTGGTGTTTCCGCTCACCGACTGGTCGCTCGAGACAATGAGGCCAGCGCTGATGACCATCATCCGGAGGCTGGACAAGCTTTTTGCAAAAGTGCAGAAAAGCGCAAAGGTAACTGCAACTTTCACTCGCGTTCATTTCCGCTTACTTGCTACTGACGAGTTCCAGGTCTATCACGCCGTGGACTGGAGCGCCGCGGCGGGCTTGCTGCGCGGAGTGTACCTCACCCTCTGGCGACATCCGTACATCGTGAACGTGCCCAACCTCAAGTCGTTGATCGGCACCTGCCAGTGCCTGGTGGTCGGCGAGGACTCGCTCACCAGTCTGACGGATCATCACGTAGGAGGCGGCGGACTAAGTGGCAAGAGGCCTGACCTGCCACCCGAGGAGTTTTGTACCATCGTGTTCAGGCTCATCGCGTTGCAGGTGCGTGGCAAAAAGAAACAAGACGGTGATGTTCATGCGTTCCTCATCAATCGTGTGTTGTGTCTCCGTCAGGTCCTCGTGCTCGGCAACGCGTTTACCCTGGAACAGCGACTGCAGCTCAACGAGCATCCCGCCGGTGGCGCCAGCAGATACAGCCTCCTCACTCACGACAAGGGCGAGAGCCTCCTCCTCAACCTGCTCCTGCCGCTCTGCCTCAAGGTGAAACTGTTCCTATTTTGTCAAAGGTGACAACGTAACTGACCATGATCTTTAGGTTGGCTCTGGCAACAAAGATGCTCCGAAGATGCGTCGAAACGACGTCCGCTTCGCCTTGAATCTGCTCCTCAATCTACTCAACCCCGCGTACTTCAGGTCGGCAGCAGCAAAGGCCGCCGCGGCCGCCTCCGTGCAGTACAACCCGGCCGGGGACGTCAGAAACAAGTTGAAGTCCACATCTTTGGAAATTGCTTTCTTGGGTGAGTGATGCACACACTCTACACTTTTAAATATATATATATATATATTAATGATATTTTTGTATTTTTCAGGACTGAAAATCCTGCTCGTTTGCTTCGAGCCTCAGCTGTACGGCGAGTGGTTCCGGATAGCACGCGCCGTGCGCGAGATGGGTAACAGGCAAGAGGGCGGCGCGGCTCTGTGGAGATTTCTCGACTTCGTCGCGGCCCACAGGTCGCCGCTGTACGCCTTGCTCGTGCCGTTCATCCATACCAGACTTCAGGTAGAGAAAGACTAGGAACAAATTTGCAGTGCATGATGAACGACGAAAACAATTCCACCACCTCCAGATTAGCGCCGACGACTCAGACTTGGAGCGCCACTGGCGTAACTCCACCAGAGACAAGATCGGCGGCGGCGTGATCCATGCTGACAAGAGCAGGACTCTCCTACTTGCCGAGCTTGGCAGGGAGCTGGGCGAGATGAGGGACGGGCTCAACAAACGTCTACAAGGTGAGTCAACACTTGGTCAAGAGTGGGGGTCCAATTGTTTGCCTTCACCTTGGAAAAGTTCACTTTTTCGTGTTCATTTGCGATCAAATAGCACAAGAAGGCGCTGTCTAAGTGAAGTACAGCAAAGTTCCCGTATGCATATATCACATGTGTGATAAGTGACCATATTTAATCCAGAAATGCACGGTAAATTTTGCTGTACTATATGCATCGATTAGTACAGTACCTCATTGGTTAATATAACATATTGGTCACTTTAGTTAAAATATCTCGGATAAAACTAGATTACTACTTAATGTCTATATGGGATATTCTACTGTACGGTACAGTTACATTAAATATAGATAAAATAACAGATAAGGATGACTACACTTTCGACGTCAACTGTACACTTTCACTCACGCAATCTTCCACAGAAGCCTACATGGACGTATCTAACGGTCACCGTCGCCGCGGCCACCGCTCCAGCAGCCATCGCACCTCCTTCATCGAGTACGTCTCCGAGGTGTACAACACTGGTCGCGCCACCGGCGGAAACCTGATGGAAGCGCTCAGCATCCGTGGCCACTCGATCTCCAGCGCCGGGTCTGGGGCCAGCGGGGGGTCCTCGGCCCCGCCACCGGCCACCAGCTCGCGGGAGCTGGCCAGAGACTTCAGCGTGAGGAGCGAGACCGCCTCGCACCATTCCAACCGAGTGCTGGGAGGTCCCAGCCGGAGGCACACGACCCGGAACAAATCTTCCCGGATCATAGGTGAGCTGTATAGAGTCCTGACAATCCAACTACCGTTGATTGTCCCGGTGAAGGCGCAGTTGCGTCGGCCGATTTTTTTAAAGCTGTTTCATATGCGTGTAGCTTTTCTTCCTGCTTTGAAACGAGACATTATATTAGAAAGAAGTCGGTGCTCATAGAGCTACCAGTAGTACAATTTTTTGAGTACATCAAGGTGCGACTATGAGTACCGATGTTGGTAATCGCTGGATTTGCTTAGCCTCTAAAATATTCTTGCATCTAGCGTCGTAAGTTATGGGCAGCTAATCTAACAGCTGCCTTTTTGCGCTAAGATATGTAAACCATTGTGTATAGAGACTGATTCTATCCCTCTTCCTGCATGGTTTACTTCATCTACCACACAATCCATGAATCTAGACAACCACATTCAAACATAAAATTCTTGTGCTTCTTCTTCATCTTCTACCGACGTCCTTCCTACTCTTTGTCCTTTTCTCTTACTTTGTTTTTCGTTTTGGCCTAAAAATGTAGATAATGGTGATGAGGCTGATGATGATGTCACTGAAGAGGAAGGTGGTGACGAATTCGGATCCAGTCTGGACGTCAGCGGAGAGCTTTCCAGGCTCTTGCTCTCACCGTTTGGTAAGGTTGACAGACGGACATACAGGTGTGGGGCCTCCAGGAGTACCTAAAAAAAACACTGTTTAAAACCTCCGTGCTCATGTATATAAACCTTAAAATGTGCTATGTCGGAGTGAGGGAAGAAGAGCCATCATCGCTTGATATAAAATCTAACAAAGCTGTATATTTGATGGCTTTTCAACTTGGCTGTGCTACGTTTGAGGTGACGAGGGTGTTTGGTGAAGATCCGTGTAGTGATGGCCAGTTTTATTCATTGCTCCCCAAGATATTGCTAAATTTGGTTGACAATTCATATTACTTTAAAAAGAGTAGCGTAGCTATGACCAACAGCCCGCCTTTTAGAAAAATATATGTAAAACAACAAAAAGATTTATGACACTAATTAAGGACGGTTCGCAGGAGTGTCAACTGCACAGATTTCGGTAGCCAAATGTCTGTTTGCGCAGGAATTTTAAACACCCTTAGAATAACACTCAAAAATCGTTGTCCATCTAAATTTTAGCCACTGCTTGTAGTCCAAGTAGAACAGTAGTGATAGCCGTGAAGGCAGCACAGACCCATTTACTAGGAATTTGTGGCTTACTTCTGGATTTCCGGCAAATGAATAAACACGGCTATGAGGTAACTTTATAACGCAGTTTTTTGGGGGGCTGTTGGGCCATAAAGGGTAAAGATATATCCCCATTTTAGTAAAAAGTAGCGGAGGAAGAAGTCAACATCCAAAAGTAAAAGTTATATGAGCCAAATATATGCGTGTATAGTGTTAATAACTTTCTTTCTTGCCACTAAAGTGAGCCCTCACGAAAAACTTCGCCCTGTGGACAGAAATGTCACTGTAAAGCGAATGAATTCACCGAGGGAAAAGTCTCGATCCCTCAAACGTAGCGCACGCTCAGTTGACTAGGTTGACTACAGAGTGGACTAGGGAGATTTGCAACCCACCTCCAACCTTCTGCTGAGTCCACCCTGTACTTGCCGCACGTCCGTCTACAGTGTACCCACTACATGTTGTGAGTGCGATTCTCGCGTGGCTTCAAAGACTTTTAAGTCGACTTGGGCGATGAATAAAACTTACCCCTTAACCCACCCACCCACCCCGATGAAGCTGAATCGCAGTCAGAGTCTTCACGTGTGTGGATGTGCGCGTGCACGTGTGAGGAGTTGCCATATTCGTCCTTCGACGTCGTCAGTGAGACCCTAAATCCTTCAGTCCTCTCCTCTTTGTGTATACAGGGTGATGCAAGGGAGGTGTTTATTTTTGTTTGTGTCTGAGAGATAAAAAGTATCGACTTTATTTATTACTAGCGTTCTGCTTGGATGGAGAGTAAGAAGGTGGAAATTTCATTTTCTGCATCGATCAGGGCGATTCTCTTGGCCACATTTGACCAGCAATGAGATTTTTTCGAAATGATGACTTTTTGCAAAAAGAACAGATCCCGGACATCCGTTCTTCCGGTCAAACCCTGCCCGAAACTGCCAAAATTTGGTCCGACTTGGGTCCAGTGGCAACCCCGGTTCCACATGGGTTCCACGCCACTCTATGAGAGTTAAAGGCAGTTGTGGAAGATGGGACAACCAATGTTCAGAAGTGGCAAACCTCAGGAAACAGACCGAGCAAGGCTCCAAGAAGGCAAAAGTCGTTGCCAAGAAAAATATGGGCAACAAGATCCATGATGTTTGTCACCAAACTTGGCTTTTGGCGGGACAAATTTCCATCACTCCTGTAACAGTACCTCATATAAAGGCGGCCTCTTCGGCGCCTCAGAGGCAAATGGAAAAATCGCACTTCCAGTGGGTCACCCTGTAGTTACAACGTGGTGTTGTTAGGTTAAAGCTACTAAGGAAATTACGATGGCCTACGCTATTTATGGATGAAACAGCCATGCATCATTTAACTCAATGTTATCACTTTAGTAACTGTTGTAATCGGCTAAAGTAAGCGTTCCTGTCAAATTTAAAAACCGAAGAAAGAAAGAGAAAATGTACTAAAAATATTTTTGACTACGTGGCACTTAACTAAACTCCAAACCCCTAAAAACAATTTTGCTCGTTCGTTTGACGTTCACCTGTCCATATATTTCTCTACGTACTCAAGCACAGGTAGTCTCTCGTTCTACAGGGTGTTACAGAACTGGTCCTCTTTTGACATCTGGCTTGAGAAGCTGACTTCTTCCGTGCATCGTTCCTGCCTTTCAAATCAAATGCTTTTTCAGTATTTTGTTAATGCTCCAGATAGGACGGACTTTTTGGCAACCCGGACTTGGAAAGACTTAACCAGAGCAAATGGGACTTAATTCCTGCACCCAAAATGATCTGCGTAAGACCAACCTTTACGGAAACAGAGCAAATGCGAGGAAGTGGGACTTGGTCTTCAACTCAAGACGCTCCACAAGAGACAAAAGTTTTGGCAACCCTGACTTTGAAAGGCAGAATCAGAGCAGGTGGCACTTGATTTTTGGGAGGGGGATCAAATTTGTCGCATCCTGTACGAGTACGTAGCGCGAGTCATCTACGTGTCAATGGCAGCCCTGAATGACGTGATTGAGTGAGTGTGAGTGTCGCACACATCATTGGTTGTTGCTCTATTACTTCCAGTTACAGCGTTCAGTCCTGAGCACTGCTTATTGCGATAACTCAGTGTGATATGGTACAGTAATCTGCATAAGTGGCACCAAACCTTGCACGTGCTAAACTGGATGAAATACTAAAAAAAAAATGGTTGGTAACAATAATGGTGCTCACTATGTGTGTCTGGTCCTAGGATCGAGGCCGTCAGTGACTGACAAGATCCTCAGACGTACGAGTTATGCTGGAGAGCGGACGGAACTTCAAGGTGAACACTTTGACATTGTGCGAGTTCGGCATCAACCATGTGTCTTTGTTCCTCCGTCTCAGTCATGCAAGACATCCGTTCGAAGAGCGCGACATCCGAGCCCAGGCTGTACCGCAAGAACACCATCCTCACCAGGCACCGCAAGGGCGCGATCAAGTCGCCCCAGAGCAAGACGTCGGGTATATTTGTTGGGTTTTCCTTGCATTGCAAGCGTTGTCACCGGGGATTGACCTTTGGAATGTAAAGACCTCTTCTACTTAGTGACCTCGGACCCTGGCGGCGGAGACGCGGCCTCTACGGGAGACCTCCGAGAGCAGCAAGGCGGACTGCTGGCCCACAAGGAGCAGAAGGACGACGTGGAGCAGTCCCAAGAGCAGGTGCCGCAGCCGTTGGAAAACAGATCGAAGCTTCAGAGGCAGAAGGCCCAGAGCAGGAAGACGTTCAAGTTCAGGAAGACCAGGAAAGACGTAAGAGTGGTTGCGTCCTGGCAGCAGCAACAACAACGATGTGTTGTCGACGCTAAATGTCTCCTTAGGTGAAGCGTCTTCCCACTCTGGAGACTGGAATCGTGTGCGAAAATCCCGCTCCCCTGGAGTCCCAAGAGTGCGCGGCCATCATCAGCCCAGTCACTGGCCACTCCACGACCTCTCCGGCCTCCACTTCCAAGTCTTCGGCTGCCTCATCGGCTCCATCGACCAGAAGGCAGTCGTTCACTGGCAGTACTTTGCACGCTGTCGGTACTGTCATCAGGAGGATCTCGCCTAGCAAGGGCAGCAAGAGGTCCCCCGGGGGCGACACCGCTGTTCCTACCGGGTCTTCCCATTTCCCTGAGTTGTCTACGATTCCCTCCGGCGGTGCAGCAGTGGCAGACGACGGCGTCAGCATCTCTTCCACTGGCACGTCCAGCACCATTGGCTACAGGTACTGTACTTATTCCATACATTCACAATGGTCCGTCCGCAGCTTAACCACCCTTTCATATTTGAGTACTAACCATGCAACTTGGGCACTCTGTGTCTGGTCGAAGTTGGTCGGGGCCAACTCATTGGTGATCATGGAGTCCCCGAAAATCTCAAAGTGCACGGTGACTCCACCAATGCACTGCATTTGAGAAATTGTGCCTGTGCAGGGGCATTTATTTTGTGAGTCATCAAACGTAGAAATAGAGTCCCATCGAATAACTCTGACCATATTGAGTACAACCATGTCCAATAGCTACTGCACGCACGCGTTGACAAGTCACTGGTAACGTGCGTGGTCACCTCGTTTCATCGTTGTCTCGTAGGGACAGCTTCGGTGAGAACGAGGACAGCTGCATGTTGGCCCTGCAAGAGAGGTTCCTCCAGCAAGAGCGGATGGGCACTCTGGGCACGTACTTTGGTCAGCGGGATCACCAGCAGCAGCAAGTTGGGGCGTCCGCGCCGGAGCAGCAGGTCAACAGGAGAAAGAACTACATCATCTTTGAGCAGAATGACGAAGACACCCTCATCTAGAAGATGAGACCGCAAAAAGTCAACTTCGCACAACAATAACGTACAATGCTAAGAAAGGGAGATATGATTCCGTAGCTGACTGTATGCAGGAGATAGGTACAAGAAGAAGGAAAGCATAGCAAGTGGACAGAACTTGCTGATTTACTTATGTATAGCTAATTTGTCTGTGCATAGATACAATTAATTTGGCGCTCCCAGAGTGCATACTTTTACTAGAGGAGGATATATTATTGTAACATTAGCTATATATAGTGGCTTAGACTCCTACTTCCGCTTATTATACTTAGCATACACTTCTAATAGTATTCCTCAGTGTGATACAATGACGTTTTGGCATCAGGAAAAAGACAAGTGCATTCATACCACTGGTGAACACACTTATTTCTGGCTTCTATTGGGAGGAGAAAGAATGAAAGAACAGGCTCTGTGTTGCTACGTACATGCATATATTGTACATGTCTACTACATATGATGTGAAGAAAAGTTATATTGCAGCGGCCAAGCATCATACGTATTACGGGTGACAGCTGTGTGTGCAACCGTGTATGATTGTTACAGAGAACGTGCGCATTGTACCAAGTACATACACGTGTGTATGTGTGTGCGTGTGTGTCGAGCTACCTTTTCGGGCGGGCATCATGTTTATCGGATCTCTATTAAGACAAACTTAATCGTACTGTATGTCCTAGAATAACAAACATCGGAGAAGAGAATACATGTAGTAGCTGGTCGTTTTTATCTACTGTATAACACATGCACTACATACACATGCATTTAGTGGCGGCATTATTAAGACTCCACCTTTTTCACTCTCATCCCTGGTAAGCTCAAAATTGTGAAGAGACAAATTCAATCTAATGCGAACAGAAAGTCGAGCAAGTGTGAAGGCTTCGACTTCCGTAGGATTGGCGAGAGGGGACGAAGAACTGCCACTTTGGTGATCATCGAGCTCCTCCAATACCTTCCGACAGACCCAGACGACGTTGAGCCCCCCGTCAACCCGACCAGGTCCAATTTCGGCATTGAAGTTCCCCGACTCTTAATTTGGCCTTCACTGCACAGAGATCAGGCATTTTTCGGTCAGTGCAGCACAATTTTCCGCGGAACTTCTCTCCCTTCCCCAAGGACAGCGAGGGGAGTGAGAGAGGAGTCGTCACCTTTCTGATATTGTCCAGAAAAGTGCACTCACAGTTTCAGAACTGTGTGCTGTGCACAGACAGCGCTGCCCCCTTTTCGAAAACAGCTCCTCCACGTACAGATCTCGTACAGAAGTAGTGGTAGCAGGCGTCTGCTGCAGTGTTTTGGCGCAATTTCTCTCTCTACCAGGTCTCGTGGGGGTCCCTCCCCCTCCCTTCTGGTGGGTGTGTTGGATTCGCACTGCATATCTGGCGCTACCCTCAATTTTTGAGGGTACAGAGGGGTGTTGCCTGTGCTCATGTTCTCATTTTTTTTTACTTGAGGCTCTGCGCGGTTCAACGCTGTCTTAACTGCTCCAAGTCGCCTGCCTTCTTTTCCGCATTCTCGTGTTGCTGCTACACAGTCGAGTCTCCATTTAAGGACTGTTTAAAAAAAGTTAAACAGTGTCATTCAGTTTCAACATTAAAGTGTTTCAGGCAGCGCTCGAGCCTGCAAGTTATGAGTGACGAGCAATGTAAACTAACCTAAGCCTAACACGGTATGAAGCAGAATCTCCCCCTCTTTTACGAGGTGGTCAGCCACAACCTACAAGAGCCGCTGTATGGAGAGCGGTAAACTTGGTTGAACATGGACAAGGTGGCTTGGTCGTGACCAGGGTTGGCAAGACCGCAGTACCCAAACAATCAATTGTTGGAAAAAAAAAAACTTTAGCAGCATAGATTACAGACTGTGTTCAAATCACGTCGAGGTGTGTACACAGCATGAGACGGCTCAATCTGGACAATGTCTCTTGTATGTGACTAGGTTTTTCGAACTCGGAAGTGCCCAAACTCTGGAAAAACCTCAGTTCTTTGAAAATTTGAGGGCAAAAAAGTGGCTTCTTCGAGTTTTAGCACTGTTAAGAGTTGTATTTTCCGCATGGTCCGGCTAAATCTAAGTGGTTTTGAAGTTTTTTCATAATTTCCTGTGACTGCATGGAGTTGTGTCTGCCTCACATGTCATCTTTAAGAGCTGCTGAAAAAGATAAAACCCCAAGAAGCACCTTCCTGAGCTCTTAGGCATGAATGAGCGTGACCAAGAAGCAGCCATTTTGGCCATGCTTGCACAGCATGCACGACGAAGGCTCCTTCAGTGCCACAGTGTGTGTCATCAAAAAGACAAGAGAGTAAGTTTAGCCCAAAGTGCTTAATGTTAAAGTTTGTGTGTAAATGTAGTGAATGCTTAGAATGGTGGCAATGTTGTATCAATGCCAGAGGGTCCATTTTTGAATGATGGTTAGATTCACCAATAAAAATCCCTTCATGTCAGTCAAAAGAAATAGCCTTCAGAGTATCAATAGTCTCGGTACCATGTAAGTGGCATGATTTTCAAAATCGTTTAGATGTAGTATATAACAAGAGCGAGCAGCCAACGCTTTGTTAAATGGAGAATCGACTGTACAGTTAAGAGAAGGATACATTTATACACACTTTTAGGAGTTAGAACTCGTGCGGAATGGTCAAGCGTATCATTCTTTGTCCGTGGAGGAGATTTTTTTTGTTTGATTTCGCCAAGGAATTTTTCGCACAAAGCTGAAGTGCCTGCTAAAACACGACTTATGAGCAGGTCGTAGGGAGGCCTAAAAAGGGCCTTATTCCCCCCCCCCCCCACCTCCATGTGAGAAGTGGCAGGACAAGGGGAAAAAAGGCAAAATGGGTGGTAGGAAGGGCTTCGTTATGAAGCACAGCTTTATCGGATCTCACTCCATTCTGTTGAGATTCCGTGCGCAAAAGAGTGCGTACTAACATCTCCTCAAAGGAACTGAAGAAGGGCAGGCATAGCTTGGTTCCCTGCCTCGGTCTCTCTCACCACGAGAGAGAGAAAGCCCTTATCTACTTTTTTGCTCATGTCGATGCATAACCTGGGCTCTCTGACCAATATGAACGTTCCGCGTTATGCACGAAGCCTCGAACCCCTCGAAAATTCTTCCTTCTTTTCTTTTTGAAAGGCCTTGAAGGAATCACTGGTTGCTTTCGAAGCAATGGACCAAATAGCCTGTTGAGTATGATATGAATTTATGTCTCCTTGCCAGAGCATTCCCATCTTGCCATGTATGTTGTGCAGCTCACCAACACGGACGTGGGTTGGAACAAGGTGAGGCACCCTGAGCTATGGTTTCGGATGAGGAGACACCGGAGTTTTAGGCTAACTCCTTTGAGTCATTTTAGGTGGAAAACTTTGGAAGGGGGGGGGGCAAATATGTGAATGGAGAACACGGCTCGGCGTGCTGCAAAGGCCAGGGCTTGCGTGAAAGCTTTTGCAAGATGTAGCTTATGTAGAGAGAATTTGAGATATACACAGGAGGTGTCCACATCAAAGTTTACACTCGTGAAAAAAAAGGTGGTAAAAGACATTTTAGCAGGCTTAAATATTTATTTGGCCTCGGCTGGCATGTATGCATGAGCCATGATATATATGCATGATATTATATGTGTGCCACACACATGCGTGAGAGCCATTGCACAGTTTGTTCACTGAATGCATGGCTGACCAGCAGACAGCTCTGCAACGACGGGTGGTAGTGAGGTGGAGATCAGTGTTTCCATAGCGAGCCTCATGGACACCAGGTAAAGTTTCAGTTCAAGCAGAGTTTCACAGATGTTTTGGCACCCCAGAATGAGAGATCCTGCGTATCGCAAACTATCACCCCACCATTGTTTTAAAGGCCAGGACTTTGCAAAATTGCATCTGGCAGTGTTTGAAGCCGAAATTCGGTAAACCGATCGCCAAATCTGCTTATGTAAAGTATGTCAGGGGTGTGTATTAGGATGTGTTACGTTAGGTCACATTATATGTAGAATGGCATAAGCAAAGTACAATTCTGTGGGAAAGAAGAGGGCCATGGCCAATTCACTTAGGCCATACCTATGCAGCGGCCACAATGATTCCCCCATTTGGCCATATTCGCTGCAACAGAGTTGCCATTTGAAATAGTTCACCATATTGAGGACCATAAATGTACTAGAAATGGTTTCGCCAAAAAACCTTGCCCATAATGGGAGTTTCACTACTGCCGTACGTCCGTATATCGAGGTTTCGCTATAGAGAGAGTTTATTGTATATTGAGGGTAACCCAAAACTGTCTTTCAGCTTTCATTTGAAGAGAAAAGGCCAAATACATACGTGAAGGTGTGGGTGCGATGCCTAAAAATGTAGGCATGCAAGTGAATGCTTTGAGGCAAAGAGCGGAGGACGTCAAACATCTGCAAACATCTGCACGTAATTTGTGGTTATCGACAAGTCTGTGATGGTGGCTGCATGTACGCACGTCGACCTTGGGTGGCCCGTGAACACGCCGAATTTCCAGAGGTCATTGTGCCACTTCCCGAACACGTACGAGTGTCATTATTATTATTATTATGACTTGGAGGAAGTTTCAACTGGGCGAGGCCTCCCTCCGCGCAAAGATCAGTTCATGGACCTTTAACAGTACCTAACGGTGAGAGTTTCCTCTCCCCAGATGTGTGGACACGACTTGGAAGCGCTTGGTGGGTAAGGCCATGCATGCATAATGTAGTGCACATCTTCCGAAATAGGAAAACCTTTTTTGCCCACACTGCCTCGGTGCCGTCTCAGGGTGTGCACGTCCGTCCGTCCGTCCGTCCTGCCCGTGCACCCCTGGACTGGCTGGTCGGCAACGCAGCTGGCCACGTTGTCCACGTGCTGGCTAGACGTGATCGGGTGGGACTGGGGCAGGGGGCCTACACGGAGACCGACAGTGTGCGGGCCCACGATGAATGATGCGTAGTCATAAATATGTAGACATCGATTAACAATAACGTACGGCACGAATGCGTTTGGTTTGCCAGCAACTTTGACCCGGGTCTGGCAGTGGCGCCAACCGGGCTTTTTCCGGTCCTTGGGTTGAAGAAGAAGAAAGTAGGGATGGACTCGAGCTGGCTAATCTCGAGCCAGAATCACCTACTCACTTCCCTGGCTGGCAAGCCAGGAAAGGTGCTCTTCAGTGCTCGTGCAATCTCTGACTGGGTCGTCAGAATGAGTGAGCTGCCAGAGATGCCATGCATCAGTCGCAGATGTTCGAAGCCAAAACTTTGCATACCGTATGGAGTAAAAATGCCAAACTTTATTCATTCATTTAAATGTTGCTTCAAATTGCTACTTGTCCTATTTGGTGAGCTGCACCACTCAACGCCGCCACCAGTGACCCCAGTGGATCCTCAGCCCCGACCTCAAGTAAGTGCCTATTTGCTTCGTGCCCCTCCCAACAGTTGTGGCTGACGACCACTTCTTCTCGAGCTTGAAGCTGGCTTTTTTCTTCACTCTGCGGCTCGTCAGCACCAGCTCGCTACACCACTCCCTGAACGCACGAGAGCGAGAGAGTCGGGGACCTCCCCCATCACTTGAAGTGAGCTTATTACACGCAGAAAGAGTAAGAGAGTGCAGCAAAGGACACTGCGGCAAACACGGATCGACAAGGAACGAAGGGTGGTTAGGTGTACAGTGGGGAAAACGTGCTCAGTTTCGTGATGAGTTCACACTATGACTACTCCAGCTAGTACAATTCCTGTACGTATATATAACGTTCTTTGCTAGGTGGAGAAAGAGGGGGAGGCGAGATCATAGCGGAAAAACCCTCTTGGTGTACGTCTTAATGAAAGTTTTCTGCCAGAGCTGAGTGAATCAGCCTTGATTACTTTCCACTACTTCCCCCCATCCAGAGGAGAAAGGCGTTACCAATACGGACGTCAACTCCCACAACAGCCATGATTTTTGTCAGTTCTCCCCCCCCCCTACCCTGAACAATCAGAGTGAATACTTTCCAAGTGTCAGAGGAAAGTACGTATATGCCCATTTAACTTGAGGCAACGAGACTCCTAATTCGTCCAGAGAATTTATCGCTCGCTTTCTCTTTAACCCTTTTTCTTTCGTCCTCTCCTTCATACGTAATCCCATGAATATCTCGTCTTCTGACGAAGAAGAGAGAAGGGGGCGTAGAAGCAACAGCGAGCGAGCGAGCGAGAGCACGCGGAGGCCGTCGGAGGCCGTCGGAGGACGTCGTGGGCGGTCGGCACAGAGAAAGAGAGGCCAGAAGAAAAAGCGACACTATGAGCGATGACAGTTGAAGAAAAAGGCGCGACGAGAGGAGGCAAACAGTAAAAATTTATCGAGGAAACAGCTGCGTTGCACCCGCCGGGAGGGGGGGAAATTACCACGTCTTCGGGGAGAGAAACAAGAGAAAAGTTCACTCTTTAATACGAAGAAACATAAGGAGACCTTTTGAAGCAGGAGGGAGAAAAAAACTATGTGTGGTCTTTCGAGAAGATGGAAAAAACTGTTGGAGTCTCTCTTTTCTGGCAATGAATACTCTTTACTACTGGAGTGGAGTTGAAGGGAAAAGAGACATTATGCGTCAGTCAGAAGAGAAGAAGAGTGATACCACTGCAGTACAGAAGTAACACGAAAAAACGAGGCTGCTACGTACATCTCGTAGTAGTGAAGACATCAAAGGGTTTGGCGGAACAGGAGGAAGAGGAGCAAGAAAAAAAATCTAAAGAGCCACTAGCGGTTGCGATTGAATTTCCTAGAGGGGATTTGAGTCGCTCTCTTTGCAATATCGGTTCATTCACTTCCTCCATTCACTCAACCGGTGTCAAGACTTTTTTTCTTTACTTTTCTTTCTAATTCCCCGCTGCTTTTGCCAAAGTGGTGGGGGAAAAATAAGACCGAAAAAAAAGAAGTGAAGGCGTCGGTGGTGGCTAACTTTGGTGAAAAAGGCGGTGCAGTTGGAGGCAAAACTTGTTTTTTCCCCCACTTCTCTCTATTTTCTTCAACTACTTTCTCTCTCTGGCGCGCGCGCGTGCGTGCGTGCGTGCGTGTGTGTGTCTACTCTACCACTTTTCCTCTTGTCTGGCGGTTGGACAATAGGAAAAGAAGAAATACTTCACTGGAAAAAAAACCCACTAGAAGAAGAAGAAATAGAG
>JAAUXU010006143.1_pt1 | contig 15409 bp, 15 predicted proteins | sample 7278151 | NCBI WGS metagenome assembly JAAUXU01 (sample SAMN14350113, study PRJNA611818) | marine sediment metagenome | isolation source: surface marine sediment (1.8m) | place: French Polynesia: Moorea | collected 2018-08 | reverse complement strand
CTCTCTTTTTGTTGCTTCACACAACCTAGCAACCTCTCAACCCTAGACACGGGGTTTTTGCATGCCTGTGCATGGCGCCGGAGGACCCGGGGGATGCAACCATGTGGAAATGATTGGCCTGGAGGCTGGGATTGTCCCATGAAAATTTCAGGCCATTTCATCCACTTTTCCCCCTCAAAAAGCCACTTTTACGTGTAAGTCGGGAACCCCAAGCTTTTGACTGTTACTCCTATATGACAAGAGGTACCACACTGATTTTTTTGGATGGAATAGCTGTGTATCTGGGGTGTGATGAGATAAATGATATTTTATAAGTTTTCGCAGTAGTCACCACCTGCACGTAGTACTTCGCGCTCTGACATGGAACAACTTGAGTGCACGTGGCACGGACAGCGTCCTCAGTGATCTCAGCCCAGGTCTTCATGAGGGCGGCCCTCAGGGCCGTGATATTCGTGTGGGACGTGGCACAAGCAAGCCTTGGCCTCAAGGATGTATCACAGACTGAAGTCCTTCGGGTTGAGGTCGGGGGTTGAGGACGGCCAGAGGTTCTTGGCCCGGAAGTGTGGAAAATTCACTTGACGCAACTTTTGTGCTGCACGGGTGGTGTGGGCCAGTGCCCCATCCTGCATGCAGCAGAATGGGGTATTGCCGGACATCTCCTGGAGCCACAGCATTAGTTTGCCCTTGAGTATGGACCTGTAGACCTGATTAATTGATTTTATCCCCCCAGGGATTCCCCTTCCCCTCTCTGTCCTCAAGGAGCGACCACGCTCACTCTGAGGCAATGTCAACGGCCTCCGTGGTCATTGTAGACACCACTTGTTTTTTTTTTAATTTTGTTCATGAGGAACCACGTGTCAAATTTTGGCAAGATATATGAATTATTTAAAGAAATATGTCCATTTAATGGTAGGAGTCCTGGACTTATTGGCCATCGCGTAGGTCAAAACTCAAAAAATACCGAGTCGAAAGGCTATGCTCTGAAGCATTGGCTCTGGTGTTACCAGAACATTGTTGAGATCCCTCTTTTGCTGTATGCAGTTCTGTGCGTACCATGTACACAGATTGCAATAACGCATTATTTTAGAATACAACAAGTCCTATGATCGTTGTGACTAGAACTTCTGCTAACACTGTGTAGTTCAGTTAATTCTGAAAAAGTGCAAGTTTTGAGGTGTCATGAATACTTACGAGCCGGGCTCCACGTGTGCAGTATGCATAATAAAATGTCTATTATACTGTATGTTTACACGAACGTCACTCTATCAACAGTTCTTATACACTAAGAGGGAGTCCGCAAGATGCCCAGAGCAGGACAAATCAAGCGTGTAGCACCAAAACCCTATACGTCTGATTTGCGGCTTCTAAGACACCACAATGCACCAAGTTGTGTGCAAGGCAGCAAAGGTTCAAGAAGGAGGGACAAAAAAAGACATACAAACAAGAATCTGGTTAAGGCTGGGTCTCCCTCTTTTGGAGCTCCTTGGCCATGGCGACCCTCAGGCCACCCCTCTCATCCCTGACCCGACCTCCGACCACCCCTATGCTCGGGTCGCCACATTGAAGATGGTTCAGCAACAGCTATTCACAAGTGTTTCCTCTGTTGACACGAGAAGTTGGTGATGACGACAGCAGCTTCAATTCGAGTTGCCAGAAACCGGTGGACTATGCTGTCGATGCTGTCTTGAAAGTCGCCGACGTGTAGGTTATACTGAGAATGCTAGCGCAAAATCTACTTTATCTTCGCTCATACTACACATTTTTGAGGATAGTTGCTTGATATTGCTGTTGTCAACCTCTCAGATGACCTCGAGCATGTGCCCAAAAGCACCCAAGACATTGTGGACATAGTCCTCCATTTCTTTGGACTAGACTTTCTTGACGTCGGCCTTCAATGACCCCACTGATCTATGGGGTGTCTGTGAGCAAACTACCTTAACGTCTGTCTCAATGCCCAGCTGTACGCATCGAAAGTACTGCACCAACGCACTTGCCTCCTACGTGTACACTCAGACTTCAGGTCCAATGAGGGAGTCTGCGGAAACTCGTCCATACCTTTGTTGCCGGCAAAGACATCGAGCTGAAATTACGAAAAACCAACCCCAAAACGGACGATTTCTGGCAGAAACTGGAGTAATCAAAATCGTCGCAGAAACTGATTTGAACGAGTGATTGCTGCCATTAATTCAGGTTCATCTCGCTGGTTTCTAAGACATATTAGGGAATTTCAATTTTCTCTCAGGTTGAAAAAGTGGCGGCAGGTCAAAACATTAATGCTTCTTCAAAAAAAAAACTTTCTTAAAAACTTCTCTGACACCCCTAAAGTGCCTTGAAGTTGTAGTGCAGTAGCACAGTACATGCGACAAACTTTCAGATCTGAGAAACACGAATAGGGTCTGACCAAGCAGGCAAGCAGCCCAATGGACGGACCGATGCATCATCAGAGAGCAACCAACATGTGATGCCTACGAGCCCCGAACTGAGAGAGAAGCGCTTCAAGCATGCATATGAAGGAGATGAGCGCAGGAGAACACGTATACTTCATACGATCGCACGCACAGTTTACGTTGCACACGGTCTTGCAACAAGCCTGAGCACTACGTACGTAAACCGATGGTTCGGTGGAATCAAGTCGCTTAGAGGCCACATGTCTCTCCTGCGATTGAAACTAGGCCTTCAACCACCCTTTGGATGAGTGACAAGACGCCCTATCTCATGGAGGCCTCCGTGTTGACGCGGGGCTGCATGTGGTCCCTGAGAATCCTGGCGTAGAAAGCCCTCGCCGCTTCTTGTTGTTGTCGATGAAGATGGGAAGGCACACTAACCAAGGCAACCAATCCCGAGGCTTCCAAGGGCTGCTTGGTGCTGGTGTAGTGATCGGCTCCAGGACTTGGCATCCTGGTCTTCTTTTACGACCTTCCGGACAGTGAACTTATTCACTGTCTCTCTCACTATGCACCTTAGGGTCCTGGTGGGATTCCTCTTCGTTCGGCCTCGGAAAACCTCTTTGGTTCGCACAGGCCTTGTTTTTCCGTCAGCAGTGCCACGATCTGGCAAACGTTTTCTAATGTCGCACGCATAGAGATCCCCAGTCCTTGGACGATCCCATCTACCTCCCCCCCCCTCTCTGGTCAATTGATGACGACACACCAGGCACTCCTTCCCAGATGAAAATATTTGGAGCCGAATATAAGTGTCTTTTTTGGAGAGGGAGGATTTTTTCTGATTTTGTCCATCAGTAGTATGAGAGAGACGTAAGGAACTACTACAGGGTGGACAAAGGATATTTGCCACTTATTCTGAAGCTGGAGGATAACTTCCAGTCAGCGGGTTGCAAATCTGCCTTGCCCTTAGGTTCATGCATGCAGTTTTGACTGCGGAGATTTGCACCTCCCTGTGAAAGCCAAAAACCAGCATAGACGAGTTGTGAATCTCTTTAGTCCACCCTGTATTCGTGTGTGCGTGTTACTAAGGAAAAAACTTACTCTGGTCACAACGGCGTTCATGGTAGTGCCTCAAACGTGAGAGGAGAGGACAGTTGTCTATCTGATGACAAATTCGTTGGATGAACTGGGGAAAAATTCGCTGTTGCACCTGAAATATCAAATGTCTGTATGGTCGTGGTTGCCACACAATGTCAGCAGTTACCTCGTTTTCTCCTGAAACCGAATTGAAAGATTACAGTGGGCAATAATTCGGCGTGGATTTCACGTAATGATCGGGCACTTTTCGACAATTTAGATCCTGGCGTGTGAAAGACCGCAGAAGTCTGGCCAGAGGTTCTGGCCAGCTGCAGGGCAGCGAGCTTGATCTTGACACAGCTCTTTTTCTGTCAAGCTGCCGAGCTATTGCTCATTGAAACGACCGGCGGGATTATGAGATCGTTATGGGATCGTCTCACCTCGTGAATATGTGGATGAGACAGATCACATCTCGTCAGTTTTTCCATCTTATGAAATGGTCCTGGAAGAAGGGGATTGAAGTTTAAAAGAAACAGGGGTATCATTTCTTTGACATTCGCCTTCAAGCAGCAGCCAGAGTGGAAGCATTCACATAGTCCTCAGCAGTCACTGACAGACGATTTGTTCCTCAGCCCCTAGAGTCATGTTTGTGCAAGTTAATTTGTAATAAAGATAAGTTTGGGAGAGCATCCAAATATGGACACGCAACCTGTACATAGTTTTCCCGCCCTGCTTGTGTCATCCTGACTCTCCCATTTTCGGTTTCATCTCATCGACTCACATGAAGCCTCATCTCATCACCACCTCTACTGTCAACCCTGGATGGAGGTTATTTGGCAAATGAGGACTCACGAGCTGCTCTACTATGTACAAAAACTGTCGAAAGCCGGTGACGAGAACAGCTCAGTTGCCATTTTCAGTGAACATCTTATAAGTGACGTGTACTTGCGTACGTACCTGTTAGTACGTCTTCCCAACAAAGACCTGCACATACATGAACACGCCAGCGACCATGGAGAGGCACGACTTCCTCGTCGGGCAGGCAATGAGGGTTGAAGGCAATCACGATTACTCCGTGGGAGCTCCGTTCCAGAATCGCGTACCGACATTTTGCCCCTGCATGTTTGACCCCCAAAGAAATTGACACCGACACAGATTGAGTCCTGATGTACGTTTTACCCCCAGATTGGTTGACTCCTACACAGATTGACTCCTTGTCTCCTTGCATGTTTCACCCCCAGACAAGTTGACCCCCCATGCAGGATGAAGTCTAGATTGACCGCCGTGGTCTCTGATGCTGCAGAATTCCCCTACTTTCCCCCATCCTCTGCCTGGCAGAAGAAGACATGCAAAGCCATGGGTCTTCCATTTCTACAGGCATCTGGACTATGAGGGGAGGAAGTGCATGACCTTCAGCACAGTGAGCCCTGCCAGAGAAAACAAAAGCTATTGAGGGTGATGGGGGTATGCTTTTTTTGGGCCCTGTTGTACATAGTCACAGGCAGTGAGGAGCATCACCTTGAATTGCATGCAACCATCTGTAATGACATTGCAGGATGTGAGAATGTCCTCAACCCCCAAACTAGGAAGCAAGAGAGAGGGGCTGAGTACTTGGCCAGGACCAAGACGTGCAAAGCCAGCACATGGGCCACAACTGATGAGGTCTTAGCTATTGCTCATGTGCTCAATGTGGTTACACAGGCAAGGTAAGGCAAGCAAGGCCACCAATGGTTGGTTGCCTTATGGTGATGGTGCCCATGTCAATGTCTACCTTGACAACAGAAATAGCAAACACTTTGAAGTTGTTCTGAGAATTCAGTGACTTTGACTAAAATGTCCAGATTTCATGTCAAACATGTCTTCTTTTACGGTCACATTCTGAAGCAATAAAAACATATATAATATAGCAATAAAATAATAAGCAATAAAACAATATATAGAATTTGCAGAATAAAAAGGAATATAAGAATTTCTCACTCAGGAGTCAATCTGTCAGGGGTCCAGCTTGTCTTTGGGGTCAACTTATATAGGAGTCAATTTGTGAAAGGGTCAACCTGCCAGGGGTGAAACATGTGTAAATCGCAAAAGGGGTCAATCTGTGTGTGGGGGTCAATTTGTTCAGGGCTGTTCAGGGAATTCACGTCTGTGAATCTCCGGAATAGCCCAGATTAACATCTGGTGGCCGACGTAACAGTCCCAAGTTAGGTTAGTCTCGTCTAACCTGAAATAACCAACAACTTAGACGAGAGGAGGAATTCAGCCTCATGATAGGACCCCGAGGATTTGATGGAGCACCGCCTGGTGTCCCCGTGCCACGAAAGGAGGCTTGCGTAGGGAGAAGATCGTAGAGGTGTAGGTCGCACGGGTGACCGTGGTAGGCTACTCTGCTCATGTGCCTCAGTTTACAGTCATCTTGGTCATTGAAGTCTATTGCATTGACACATCCCTAACGTCTACGGTACTTCCACCTCCGCCTCCTTTTTTAGCGCAGAGTAACCCAACAGCGAATTTAGTGGTTGCAAAGACGAATTGACTCATCAGAAGAGCACAAAAATGACTAACATTGTTTCAAAATCTTTCATCAGGTAAAATTCCCTGACCAATTCCACCATTGCATTCCCTACAACATTCCATAAAACTCACTCTTGTTCGTTTTCAGCGGGTTGTTGCTGGTCAGGGCTAATAAATTGCTGCGCTGGACGAGAATGCACCACTGTGCCGAGGGAAACACGATGAAGACGTGTATAATTCACTAACCGAGAGGCCTCACGCAAGTCAATCAACACTTACCGGCTGCAGGTCGATCGGTACAAGAAAAGGGCGGGCCGGACGGAGGCCCCATGGGCCTGTTGTGGCCAGCAGGCGGTCGTTCTGGCGGCCACGTGTTAATCAATTGCTTTATTCCGTGAATTATCTTTATCTCAAGTGCAATCTTTTGATTGATTTTGCGCCGCTTACACTGACGGACGAAGCGCTTTTCGATATCTCGTATATCGACGATATCTATGGCGTAAGCGAGCTGTGCTCACCAACCGCTTCCAATAGACCTTGTAAGTGGCAACTTCTATGCCGTATATCTGTTCCTGCTTGCTCAAGTGCCCTGGATGTGGAAGAATTGGCGTCATATCGACTTGTCCCTATTCCTCCTTCTAGCACAGACGAAACGTGCATTACGTCAATAAGATTACCTTCTGCAGCAACTGCGTAGGAAGTTTCTTGTTCAGAACGCAGCTATATGTGTCACTCAAAAGCTCTTTAAAAAGAGTGACTCAAACTGATATTAGAGGGCTTGCCAAACCCTCCGAGGTCTGTGCGTACTTGACTGGAGGTTTGAACTTTTTAAAGCTAGTCACTTAAAACATATTGCTAAAAAGAGATTTCATAGTGTCAGTGCAACTGCTTCATGTTGGTGGCATCAATCTCTCATTCGCCTAGAAGGTGGTCAGTACTTTACAAGCATTTTTTTGGCAAGCAACAGATCCCCATCCCTCCAGACTGATTCCACCCGGATTGTTTATCTCGATACACAAGTATCAACACATAGTGTGTTACTTGTGGTCGACCCTGCATACGCCATGAGTATGCCGTAATGCACCTCGTACTCTCAATTTCAGCGCTTGAAGCAGAAGTTGTGTCTGCACTGTCCCTGTGCCGGAACCGCAGAAATATTTGGTGATGGGGCAAGGTTGGAAGAGGTCCGGCTGCACATGTACTGAGTCACCTGGTGATACAAGGATTTTTCGCACTCTGGCTCTGTCATAGCTTCAGGGCGGCCCAAACACAATATGCCGCAGTAGTAGTCGACTGTAGGTCCTCTTTCCACCTTGTAAATCATGCTCATGTTGTCCCAAAAACGCAACACGTACGAAGTTATTGTCGATTTGGTATTGTCAAGGTTGCAGCACCTGGACTACTCATATCAGCAAGGTTGCGAGATCAGAGGGAGCGACAGTTGCCTCTGCAAATGCAGCACTTGTACCACCATTTTAAAACGTCTTTTAGCCAGCACTGTTTTAACCGACTTACGTCAGAAAGTTGATTTCGTCGCCGTGCCTTCAACTGCCTGTATAATAATACTTCTTGTAAGATGAGCTGCCTCTCATGTCCGAGCTCAGTGTTCTAGACTGCTTTTTCAAAAGAGCATAGTAAAAATTAGCATTTTACCAGCAAAACGTTAGTGTCAGACTGAACATTGCGCGCTCTTTAGGTACATGGGCACATGCGGCATTTCGTTTCCAAATGTTTTGCCAGAAACGCAATAAAGAATAAAGCGTCAAAATTGTGCAAATGGAGGTGGTTAACAAGCGAAATTTGCAAAAAAGGCAAATGTCAGGAAAATCTGCAAGTACACATGCAAAGGGATTTTACGGCCTCGTTTCATTGCACTACCAAAAGCAACCCAAACAAGGTCACTGTATCGAACTGAGATTCTATCGAGTCACAAGGATGGGTTGGACATGGGCCTCAGTGGGGAGGAGGCCTCAGAAATTCCCTTCGGTAACAAAATCTTTCAGAAGGTACTATATTCCCTCAAATGATCACCAGTCTTATTTATGTACAAGTAAAAGTTTGTGTGAATGAGCACATTCACGCCAAAGATGGGCGCAAAAATCAATCGATCCTCGTGGACAGTGAAGTGTAAATTAGCTGCGTACAATGGCAATCCATTGTCAAATCTGTCTCAACAATGACTTGTAGCAACAAAATGCTTGTGCAGCAGACAGCACTAAAATACAGGAAAATATGCAATTGTTATGTCCGTAATTTTCCTCGGCATGCTTTCAGCATCTGTAGCAATCTCATAACATTACACATTTTTCTCTGAAAAATTTGTGTGTTATTGCAAGAAATACCGATACCCTCTCTCTACGTGATGGGTGACATTTTTCACGATTCAAAAGCTACATTAAGCTCCTCAAACAGCCTTTTTTGCCGTGCGCCGACCATTTTCTCCTCGGGAAATTTTCTTCCTCCGTCGCCGGGCATCGACCTCTACCTGAGGCCAGAGGACGCACAGCAGGAACAGACCCAGTCACAGGGAAGGTTGCGAGAGCGCCTCAAATTCTTGGCAGCTCCATTTCTTCAACTATCAAGGATCAGTGTTCACATCCAGGATCAAGGGGATCTCTCGTAATCTGACCGAGTAAAAACCCATCTACTCCACGCTGACCATAAGTGTGAAGGACACTTGGAGGGGGCAGCCCAGCCTGATTTTACATCGACTTTTAACTTCGTTTTTCATTTCTTCTTATGATGTGATGGTCAGGATGCCCACTGAAGGCGGGTGAGCCCCCGATTCGTCACCCTACAGACAGCACGCATGTATGAGCTATCAAGCAATGACGCGATTGCAACGCAAGACTGTTTTTGTGCACTGTTGGACGAGCATTAAATGCGCTATTGCAAGTACTGCATAGTCCTGCTCTTGTCACGCACTTTTAGACGATGACGTGATAGAAATGCTCTCCCATCCCAAAGTGCGGCTTGCGCATTCACTCCAGAGTTCGGACTTTTAGGTGAAGATTTGGCACGTCTCCAATTCGCCTTATTATACCATTCTGGGTGAAGTTTAAGTTTTTTCCACCTCAACCCTAAAATGTCAGAGTTTCATACGATGCGATGATTGAAGCAGTTCAATATATTGACTCTCTTCATATTCTCCGCCTTGACAAGTATCCGTCACAGTCTCAGGAGGAGCCGCACTCAAAGGCGACATGGACTGGAAGGCAGATCCTGGCAGCAAAGTTAAAGTGTAACGACAGTAAAAATTTATTAAAAATTCCTGAAAGGGCGTCTCGGGGAGCGGGGGACAAAAACCAACGTTATAGGTAAAAAAAAAAGGACAGCCTTTTTTTGAAGACCTAAAAGCCCGGGTGCCGCCCCTGACAAATCTCTTCTCGGCTTTTAGATTTCAGGGCCCTCATCTCAAGCTGTGGGCCTCCCTTATGCCTTTCAAGACTTCCACAAAGACGAGGGCTCCCTCCAAAGGCCCAACTTGAGCATTTAGCAACAGTCCAAGGGCGAATTCGGGGTTTGCAGCTCTGGAGACGTGTTAGTCATTGGGTGGCTGATCAATCCGTCGGTCGGATCAGGTCTCGGAGCTCCCAATCTGCATCGCGTCAAGACTGCACACATGCAGTGAGTTCACACACATCTTGTCGTATGAGCTCTGGGCGGCTGCGAATCACGAACTGCCCTGTTCACCCTGGGAAAATCCGCGTGAAAATCAGAAATTCCTGGTGATCGCTCAACTCTGATTCCTCTTTCTCGACTCATTGAATAAAGTTGTCGAGTGTTGTTGCCAAATTTATTATGTCAAATGCGCTGCTTCGTGTAGCACACAGTTTCAGGTGGCACCAGTGGAAATCAGGTATACCTGATTGAACTTGTGCGTGATCTGTATGCAAATGACCCCGCGGTATTAGCAGAACAACTGTTCTGGTCTGGACGAGCGAAGTCTAGGTGGAAACGCGCACACGCACGCAAAGGCGGACCAACGTTCGGAGGGTTCATGAGTGGCGCGTAAAGACTTCCAGGTAAAGAGAAACAGCCGTTTACTTCACCGAACGAGTACTGACAATAAAAAGAACAAGATTACGATGAATAATTTAACATAGTCTCTATGAGAGATACCATTAACTGATATTAAACACCTATAATGTAATCGGACCGGATGACGCGTGCACATGAGTAACCGCTAATCACAATTGTCATCCTCGAAGACAGCTATCTCGAACCCCATGTCCATCACCAGGGCCTCTCTGTTGTTCTTGGTGAACTCGAAGCCATCAGACAAAAATGAAACCTCGAAGGGTGCCATTTGCGCTGGAAGGAGAGCAGAGTTGCCACGGAACGACTTCAAACCTAGCTAGCTTTTTTTCTTACTGCATCGAATCCCAAAGTTGCCTCGCCCACAGATTTGCGATCGCCTGTCCTTGTTGTCTTTCCAGACTGCCGCAGGAACCAAGAGGCAGTCGTAGCCGTCTGTCCGTCTGCCGTTATCCCCGTAGCCGCAGCACCGGTCGGTCTAGAGATGTCAAATAGACTAAGCTTAGCAGACAGTCCATGGATACAGTGCAACACACTTACTGACCTTCTTCGCTATCAGGGCCCCAGCCTTGCCTGCAATAAGCAGAAGTGTCAGGTTGCATGTGGCAAGTCTGAACAGCTGCAAGATCATGTGTTTGTACCAAGGACGAGAGATTGTCTTGGAGAAGTCGATCAAAAATGTCGATTTGATACACCAAAAAAACCCTCTGCCGCCACGAATGTAAAAACCGCATCGGTATCAATCTGGGGTTTTTTTTTCGGTTCGGTATTTTTACTTTCGTGTCTGGCAAGTTCCTCAGTATTCTTGTCATGCGAGATCAGTGCAAACTTATAGTTTCTATACACTTTGTAGCCTTAATATTTTCCTATGCATTAGGCTAGACCAAAAAACGAAAAGTTTGGAATTTTGCTGATTTCATCTTACATCTGTCTCATCGTGTCAAATGGTAGTCAAATGATCAAAAAATTTCTGCTTCACTGTGCTGTATTTACTAAGAGAAGAAAATATGAAGCCTATTTACACTCTCAAGAACACTTTTTATTGCATGTGCTCAAGAGGCTCTTAATTTTCCTTGTTTTTTCTTGTCCTCGGACTTTTCCTGTCCTCGGGTTGCGCCCTTGGCCAGCAAAATACCCCCGATTTTGAACATTGTAAAACTCAAAAAATAAAGTTCTACTTTTTGCTCAAGCAATGTAGTTATTTTTGATCCCCCTCGCTTCTAATAAAGTTCGGCAACATAGGCTAAGTCACATAAGATGTCCTGATTTTGAAGACACACTTGATTTTCAGTTTCATTTAGCGACATTGCTTCGGGTTAGCATCTAGAAAGTAAGTATATCTAAAAAAACATATAATGTTAAGTGAGTTGGATGCATAATCCTCTCAAAACGGTTTGCAGGCGTCAGATCACTTCCTTCATTTTCATTTGCCAACAAAGTTTCATCAGGACGTGCAGAAGAAAGTAGTCTGTCATGTCAGTCATCAATGGACAAAGCATCAGTTCCTATTCTAAAGGTCAGGCAATCTGCTGAATGACCTTGGCGAGCATTGGGCTCATGCATCCAAATGTCTGACCTATCCTATAATGCATACATACTGGAGACCGCAAATCTGGCCTGCCCATTAACCATGACAGGGGTGACGCAAACTCGACACGTTCCTGCTTCTCTCCTGTAAAAAAGCAGAGAAAACAAAGGATATCAAAGTTTATACTCACATATTACAGAGTTGGACCTAGAATCTAGAAGCACCAAAGGATGTCTGTACTGTTGTTGATCCAACTTTTGAACAAAGCAAGTTTACATCCCATCTGACCAAAGTGCCAGAAAAATCACATAATATGGCCACTTTGGGCCTTGACGGCCGAGGGAAGGTGGGCCGCTCATATGGCATGCAAGGTCTCCATGGACAGCTTAGGCCACGCCTTCTTCAACGAGGCCGTCAGCCTGCCAGTGCTGGAATTCCACCCAATGTGGTCTGCTGGTTCAGAAACTTAACAATCACAGATCGGACAACTGCAATCTGAGCGGCGACACGTTGGGTTTCGTGTTCAAGAAGGCATACCCTACCCTGTATGGACCTTTGGAACAGTACCTGAAGCAGATTTTCTGATTCTGGTTGGCCAGGTGCATTCCATCGCCGTTTTGGAAGTTATAGGTTTGGGCGGTCACCTCGTTGTTGTCGAAGCTGCCAATCAATTGGTTCCCGTAGAAGTACTGCGTGCACCCTCGTGGGGCCAAGTTTATAAAGTTGCAGCTATACTGAGACACCTGAACGAAGCGAAACTTGGTGAGACGCACAAAGATTAAACCCGAGTTGAGTGACCTTGATGCTCCATGATCTGGCCATGGTTCCGGCCATATTACCCAGCTGGAAGCTTAACATGTTGCAGTCATCAGAGGCGTCCACGTACACTGCAAAAGAGTCATGAAGAAGTGCTATTTCGGAAATTGGTGATGAAAATTAAAAGAAGCAACAGAAAACAGCAAATACATGTATTTTGAACGATTCTGCAAAAGATAAGACGGTGGAATGCAACAGGACAAAGGAAAAAGCCTAATTTTTTACAATCTGTGCGGGTAGAAGTCTTCATCTGACATTCTGAGATTTGGTGCCATGGACAATGAAAGTAACGATCCCTTTATGCAAGTCTCAGATGGTCATGAGATCATTCGGCTAAGTCCCAACGCAAGCCACAACTGTGCTGTTGTCGTGAATGTTGCGACCAAAGCCGACGGCCCCGAAGTCACAGTTACACTCGTCGTCCACAGTGTCAGATAATCACCGTCTAGCAACGCAGATTAAGCACAATCACTCCTCTACACCTCTCAGTCAGTCTGCTTCAGTCTACGTGTAAAAATTTCAAAATTGGAATCAAAATAAAGAATCACCTTCTACAACAATGTATGTAACGACATAAATATAGTGAAATCGTCTCACTGTGTTCTCCTGTGTTGATTCCACAGATGGTGGGCGGCGATTGTCCTCCTGGATTGCTGGCGCTGAATGTGTCCACGAGGCAGTTGGTGGCGAGCGAGGACGGCCTCCCCGCGCTTCCATCGGTCACCACTTCGCCGTTTAGAGTCGAGAACACATCCGCGGTGTCCGTGGACGGACCGACGATCATGAACATGTTGAAGTCGAGGCGCAGCTGCATCGAGAGAGTGAGGAGTAAGACCCATGCGCATCAAATCTGCGTCCCCCCGCTCACCTGACAAATGTTATCGTTGGCCGGGCAGATCCTGACCTTGCAATCCCCGGCGTTGGCGTTGGTGTTCTCGAAGTAGGTACAGTTCTCAGAGGAAGTTTGGCCACATCCAAGAGTGACTAAATGAGGGGGATTCAGGGTCAGTTCAGCAAACGACAAATGTATCAACGTAAAATTTTCCTGCACATGCGTGTTTTTTTACTGGAAGAGCGTCAGCAAATAGCACAATGCACAAAAACCCCGTAAATTTTGAGTGTATTGTAAATTTATTCCAAAGCGGACAATGAAGAACATTTGAAACATTAGCAGTCATCAGCAGCAACGACTCAGCAACCAATTTTAAGCTCACTTTTCAACGAAGTCACTAGAAAAGCTGACTGTAAGAGTAGAAAAGTGTACGTTGGATGAAACACACTAGAATTTTCAGTAGTTCCATAGCTGTAAAAGTAAAAGGGATACGTTATAAACTACAAACGTACATCTGGGAAAGTGGCCCTAAAACACACGATTTTTGTATTTTGAAGCTCGGCGGCATTGACGACCCTAGCTAGGGGTGGGGGTGGGGGCGGTGGAGCGTCAGGCAGGGTGGCCCGAAGGTCCTCATGCCTATATAAAATTAGTACTTATGAAAATTTCAGCTACAGCGCCGTGCCCGACGAGCATGCGCGGAAGTGCAAAGTTGACTAGCGTAGCAGACCAAGATGGCGCCCTTCTTAACTGTCATGGACTTGGTCATGCTGAAGTCATCTGTGGCCATTATCATGGGAGTTGCTCTCCTGCTCAGTGGTGGCCGAGCTGCCGGGGTCGCGGTTTTACATCATGCGGGGGTTGTTGGCTTGGTTAAACCTTCCTCTGTATCCTTTGCGATTTTTAAGTACGACCTGCGTCATAATTGAGGTTCTTTCTAGAAAATAACAATCCAGTCCCTTTCTTTGAGCCTTGAGCGACACAGTCCTGTCAGCGATAGAAGGTAAAATGGGCTCGCCACGCTGCACTGACAGCCTTTGAGGTGGAATCTTCAGGTGGAATCGGTCACCCAGAACAAGATGCAGCATCCTGAGCGACTTTGTGACTGTTCATTTGGATGATACAGCGTTTAAAGTATGCTGAGTCCGATGATGTTTATTTTTGATGTTTTTGAGCACTTTTTCCCAAATCGCTGAAACTTGCTGGGGGTGCAACCACACATCCTCCAGTGCCAAATGCCAAAGATGGCTTCCCCGGGACCTTCCCCAGGCTAGCTACGGGTCAAGAATCTCATGCTCGTGCAGAAAAGCAACATCGCGGGGAAACGACGAGCACAGACACTCAACACCAGGGACAAAGCCACACAGGTGAACACAGTGCGCTCATTCTGTGGCCAGAAAGTTTCAGCCATTTTCATGAAGGAAAACCCATGAAAAAAAGCGGAAAACAATCTCAGAAATGCAGGGAAAAAACCGAGGAATTTGCACAACTTGCAACTGAATGCGCTGCACTGCAAAAGAAACTTTGCGAATTATTCCGTGCGAAAACGGTCTTCTTAGCTTCGTATCAATAAAGGACGTTGAGCTAGGGCCAACTTAATGTGCTTTGCTCTATCAGGGCTGACCGAGCGGAGGGCAGCGTAAAACACTCAGGTATCACCGCGATCCAGGGTATGAGAAGAAGTCGAACCAATACTCTCTGGCCCCACAGTCAGTACTGTGACGGCGACCCCAGCAGGTACAGTGCAAAGGTGGACAACTGTGCGTTTTGGCACGCCTCCTCTCAGGGCAGCTACACATTAGGCATCCTGGCATCTCAATGAGCACTTTTGAAGTCGCTCAAGATGCTGCATCTTGTCATAGGCGACCGATTCCACGTGAAGATTCCGCCTTATCAGTTGCCACTACGGCGCCGGGAGCCCATTTGGACATGGCGACATTTCTGACATTTTTTACTATTCTCAAAAACTATGCTTCGTGCTTCTGACGAGAAGACGAAGATGAGCAAGTCACCATGCAAGAAAATGGAAGGGGTTGCCAGACAAAATGGACAATAAGTTGCACTCCTATTTGTTAGAAGAACAAGCACAGAGCAAAAAATGAGAGGTTGAGATAAAAAAAATGAGAGTTACACTGACTTGTAGGTCCGCCGCCGGATCGCCCCCAACGCGGACCTGCCGCCGGATTGAGTCGCACTAGAGTAGACCGAAGCTAAGAGTGTCGG
>JAAUXU010151456.1_pt1 | contig 15411 bp, 14 predicted proteins | sample 7278151 | NCBI WGS metagenome assembly JAAUXU01 (sample SAMN14350113, study PRJNA611818) | marine sediment metagenome | isolation source: surface marine sediment (1.8m) | place: French Polynesia: Moorea | collected 2018-08 | reverse complement strand
GGTGCAAAACAAGGAGAAGTCGTCAAACCCTCTTTGCACAGGTTGAGTTTGTGCATAAAAAGAAGTAAAGATGTTCTAGTTCTGTAACAGATTGTGGGCAGTTTCTGTCTCGATTATCCGTGTTGTGTCCCTAGTAAGAGTAACAATTTATGTAGTATTTTTTTGCACCTGGTGTTTTGTCTCTAATAAGCCAAAGTCTCCAATAAGCGTGTCTCTATTAAGCGTGTTCCACCATATCAAAGTTACCAATCTATACCAAAGTTCTAATTAAATCCACTTGATCACGACTTGATTCGAGCTACATCTTGACTCGAGCCACCTCTACTTGTCGCAACTTACTCGCTCCCAAAAGGTAAACAACTCATTTTGGGACGGTCGTGTTTTGAGCTCTTGGTGGAAGTCGCTTCTGTCGGCTTCATCATGCAAGCCGAAAACACCTCGGACCGAAAAGTCCCTGAAGCCGTTGTTGAGGCTGGGCAAGGGCCGGAGGAATTCCAGTCTAAGAATGCCCGTAAAAAGGCCGCCAGACTTCTCAGACTTAAGTTGAGCAGACGGGCCAAGAAGGAGAAAATCAAGGCTGAGAAGAAGTCCCAAGGTGTGAAGAGAAGCCGCGATCCCCTTGAGGCGGGGCCTAGCAAGAAACAGCGTCGGGTGCTGGAACTCGAGGGATTAAAAAAGGGGTTGACGTACGGACAGCGAATTGCCATCGACTTTTCCTATGGGAGCCTGATGAGCGAAAAGGAGCTGGGGCACCTGGCGTCGCAGGTTAGACGCGCCTACGGAGCCAATCGAGTGGCTGCTGGCACACATAAGGAGGCCGCTAGTCTCTACCTCTTAAATTTGCCTGAAGACGGGCACTGCTTCAAGGTGCTCTGTTCGAAGAACGACGGGTTTGCCAACTACGTGGCGCACCGGCGGGCTGAGGGCCCTGGCGAAGTCTTTTCTGCTTCAGAAGTAGTATACCTCTCGCCCGATGCCGAGAGCCCTCTACTGGGGCCATTAAGTAGGCACAAAGTCTACGTGATCGGCGGGTTGTCAGACGACAGTGTAAAGAAACACTCTAGCAAGAATTTTGCCAAGAGCAAAAGCTTTGAGTGTTTCAGGCTTCCCATCCAAGAGTTCTGCCGACGAAGAAATGAGGGATCTTTCTCCCAAGTACTGACTGTGAATGCGGTGTTTCAGATCTTGCTGAACTGTGCTAACAATGGCGGTGACTGGGCCATGGCCTTGAACTCTGCCATCCCTCAGAGATTTGGCTGGGAACCAGTGAGGGACAGTCCTAATGCCAATGACAACAAACAAATAGACCTCCCCATGTCAAATAACGATATGTGATTGCTTCATCGAAATCGCTAACCTTTGATCATATGAATTAGTTACGTACCTTTGCATTTCAGATGACCCAGGCGGCTTCTGTAAAGAAGTGGTTCCAGCCAGTGTCGTTTCCCCTGTGGTATCGTCGTCTTCTATCTTCCCTGCGTGAGCTCTGGCGTGCCGAAAGCCAGGTCGACGTGGGCTTCATTTGCGCCGATGGGTCTGTGGTTAAGGCCCACGCGGTCATGCTTGCCAACGCCAGTAAAATGATGAAGTCCCTTCTGTCATCGCAGATTGTCACGGACGTTACGGAAAGCCACGATGCAGTGTACTATATCAGCCTGCCGGATTTTTCACCAGACGCTGTGCGAGTTCTCATGGAGTCACTCTACCTCGGATCAGTGCCAACAAATGATAATCATCACAGTGAGTTCAGAGAGCTCTGTATTCTTTTTGGTATCGCTTGTCAAGATGAGGAGTCAATGACAGATGAAGAAGTGGAATTTGAAAGAGAGCCAAACAGCGCTACCACTGTGGCCTCGTTCGATGAAGACATACAAGTGTTGCAGACTGATGACGGAGAGTTGCTCCTCTTGAGCAGTCGTGTCGACAAGAACGTAATAACAGAGAAAACCAATGCTGAAGTAGGTGTTGCGACCAATGCGAAGGAAAAAGTAGAGAGGCCAGGAGGGATCGAGATAAATCAGAACAAGCTTTGCAAACTGTGTCATAAGAAAGCTCTGGAGCATAGGGTCTTTGTGGTGGACAACCTGCAGACCACTCGCGAGCCCTTCTTCATGTACAGGTGCTGTATGCCTTCTTGCAAGGACAAGGCCTTGAAGACCTCCAGGGCTTTTCATTCCCACGTAGAAGCAGACCACACGTCGCCACAGCAAGATTTCTTGTCTGCTCCAGACCCCCAAAGAACCTGTCCGTTATGCAAAAAACCTAGGCTGCAGCACAAGAACAGAGATCTATCCGGCAAGGCAAATCATGATAAGAAAGGGAGTAGGTACAAGTGCTGCCACTGCTCAGCCGCTCGGCTGAGCGCTGCCAAGTTTTTCGCCCATGTGGAGAATCACGTGGAGAAGAAGTTCAAGTGCGTCAAGTGTGACAAGGGGTTCTCTTACCAACATCTTCTGGACGCGCACAAGCACAAAGTGCACGAACAGGATGGAAGTGGTCCGAAGGAGCTATTCCGATGTGATCAGGTGAGGTATAATATTATTACTGTCTCTCAGTACGTCAAGTGCATGGTATTCATGGCATATGTAGCCTTTTTTCTCGTTCAGGCTGACTGTGACTACGTGACCAGCTATAAGCAAAGCCTGATGGGCCACAAGAATGAAAGGCATCTGGGCCTTAAGAGATCTCATCGGCAAGCCGACATGGGCCAAACTGTGATCTGCCTCAAGTGCGGCAAAAGTCTTAAGAAATGGTACTACCAGCAGTATCACAAGAGAAGTTGTATGGCTGGCACTAGTCTCTATCAATGCGACATATGCAAGCAAGATGGCTTCGTGAATAAGACTACGCTGAAGAACCACATGAGGTCCAAGCACAGCGATGAGCGTCCTTACCAATGCGAATACTGCCCGTCCAAATACGCAACGGCAATGTCTCTGTCGTGTCACAGGTCGAGGTACGGGGATTTTTGTGCGTCCACATTTAACCGTACCTTCAGTTCTTTTGCTATTTAGGAAGCACAACGTGAACAAAGCAGGCGAGTTCGTTCCTAAGAAGATGTTCCCGTGCGGGGTCTGCGGGAAGCTGTTAACCAACAGGACGAAGCTGGCGCAGCACGTCAAGGTCATTCACGAGGATCAGAAGGACTTTGCTTGTGCCTTCTGCCATCAGCGATTCGCCTCCAAATCTAACCTGAAAATTCATGAGGGTACCAAGTACGTAACTGTGTTATTTACTTCCAGCTAGAGCCAGGAATTTAAGGAAACTTTAGTTTTTTAGGTAAAAATATTGACAGAGTTTGTGAAAGATATGTGAAGCACGTATATTGCTCGGGACTATTTAATTTTCCGACAGCTTAAAAACCAGTGTGACATTTTTACTAGTTTCAAATCTTCTCAAAGTACTTTATCTCTGTCATCTGAAATCAATCTGTTGTTTATATGGAAAAGATCTACAAAAGCCTGTTGCCTGAGTGGTTGTGTCATGGATCAGTAGTGTCTCTCAGACTCTGCTTCAAAATTGCCTGCACACAGTACTTAAAAAACAATAAGCACAATGTAAAAAATGTCAAACTTCCAAAATATGTAGGTTTTGTTCCAGCTTGTTAAATATGTAGAAAATAAGGTTCGGGCGAACTAATAATTCAAGCTTTACTAATATATTACATACAGTGATCGCTCCACTAACAAGAGCTTTCCTACAACAGGCACACTGGCATCCTCCCCTACAAGTGCACTATCTGCGAGGTGGCCTTCTCGAGGAAGACTTCTCTGGCATTGCATAGCAAGCAGGCACATGCCAATGATCCGCGTGAAGTAGCTCAGGAGACTTCTTCAGTGCAACAGCATTTCAACGCTGAACCTGGGACGAATCCTGAAGTGGGAAGCCACAATGCTGGTGCTCCTTCTCCTCATGAAGGCAGCAAAGTCGACGAAAGATTTAGCTCAAGTCTAAAGAAAAATGATAATAGTGAAAACGTGATAAATTAAAAGAATGGAACTGAGAATCGTAGTACTGTCACATGTCACATTACTGTGGACAGTACCACTTAAAGTTTATTTGTCTGTTTTTTTTAATATCGAATAACAAATGCCAAGGATCTGGATATCCCAATCACATAGTGCTATATCAGAAACGATACATGACTAGAAAAATACTAAGCAAGACTGCTTGCCACCGCAAGCCATAGCCTCACTACTGCGGCATCACTGACCTCAGTAACGGGGACTTATCTCGAAGTCTTTGGCGATCCCAGAATATGGTTAAAAACGACTGTGAAAGTGAAAACCCCTTCAGCATTTCTCTTCTGACACTGCCGTTGGGTCCGGTCCGGTCGCGTCTCCCTTTACCCTTCACTGACATCAGTCCGCCAAGATGGCTTTTTCAGTCTTTGATGTGATCACATCGCGTCAAAGTGGAATTGGTTGGGCTGCTGCATTTTCTCCATTCGATCTTGCCTCCTCTCCCGCCAGTGGAGGAGAAGGATTATAGCCGTACAGAGTCCGCACGTGCCAACCAGGGCCAGGCCAGTCAATGTGATACTCCTTCCTGGAGTGATAAAAAGCTTGGCTTCCCAAAAATAGGGTTGGGATGGTGGATGAGGAATCACGTACATCTGGGAGTTAGGGATGATCTAAATGGAAATTGACGTGTCCGTACTAGATGTGCGTATAGTTTATACAGGTATGTACAGTTCAGCGATCTCACCTGTGGCCATGATTTGTACTTCTTGCTCACGTTGACGTACATGAAGTCAAGGAAGTTCGGTGCCAACCCCAAACCGAAGATGTGATACGGGAGCTGCAAGGCATGGTGAGCTGTCTGCGGCAACTGGGCGGCGCATGACTGGATCTCAGCAAAAGTCTCCTCTAAGGGGCGCTGCATTCGGTAGCAAATCGTTTGTCCGGGCAGGTTGGTCCCATAGGGCACGGAGACACCGCCGTGACAGTCATCGTGGTAGCAAATGCCTGGCAAGAAAGTGAATTGTTTGACCAAGTAAGAAGTTACTTAAAGGGAGGATATCCCAAGGACATCTATGTTGTGGTAAGGTAAGTTTTACCGCTAAGCACGATGACCTTGACGAAGTATGCGTCACTGTCTTGAGTAGCATTCACGTAGGCAGCAATCTCGTATTTATTGCCCTTCCTTTTGTGCACCGCCAACATGTCTTCCATGCCATCTTCGTAGAGGTCGTAGAAGGCAGACACAACTGTATCCTCTACACCAGTCATCACCTCAGGCTGCAGCAAAAAGCCGCGCTTGAACAGGTGTGGAGAAGAGTCTGACTGGACATTCAGGAGCACCTGGAGAAGGAAGAATCTGGCATTGACCTGTTCTCAAGTAGGACCTTGTCCAATTTGTAGGAACCTGCATCTGGGTGTTTCCGGTTTCTCTGTGCCTCATTCTCAGCATGAGGTCTGGATAACCATCTAGATTGATGTCACCCACCCGAGGGACGAGGCCGTCATACGGTTCATTTTCCTCCGGCTTCTTGCCATCGAATTCCCACTCTTCCACCAGCTGGATTGGCACAGAAAGAAAGTCCTTCCTGGAGCCGCCAATGAGCTCGATGACGGGAGCGAAATAGATGGTGTTGCCTCCCTTTCGGCAATCTCGATCATCGCAGGCAGGAAAGATGACGTCCAAACGACCATCCAGATCGAAGTCTGCGAATGCAGCTTGGCCAGCACAGTCGCCAGCATCACCGCCTGTCACAGACAGCAGCATTCGGCATAAATTAAGGCAGCGACAGAATCATTGCTATCAATAGCTTACCACTGTTTTCACGGCAATGAGGATATCTGATCTCCTGTCTCTTGATGAAATTGCAGTGGTCATCTCTACAGACGTTCTCCCACAGCTGGAAACCAGACTTGCCCGTGACGAAGAGATCAGCGTTTCCGTCGCTGTTCAGATCCATGAAGGCGTTTGAATGGGGATATCTGAAGCTACCTTGTTCCCCGCTGTCGAGAATTATGAAATGCGGACTCCTCCTTTTGCCTTTGCTAAAAGACCAGATTCCCCTGCTGATGGTTCCGTTTGCTGTCTTAGTCTCTCCATAGAGATCCGCAACGTTGTCGCCGTCTTTGTCTATGACAAGGGGCTGAGCGGTCATGACTATTTGCACGCTGCTTCCTTTGTTTGGGCACAGCAAAGCATGGCGCTTGGACGACTCGTCGTGGTCGCCCCACAAGATGTAGATCCTACGCACACATCATCAATAGATAAATAAAACATAGTCCAGGACAGCCGACGTGAACACACAGCTACTCTTGCTCTGGAATGAGAGAATAGTTTACGTTGCTTACGTGAGCAGTTCGTTCTCTGTCATATTCTTCGTGATGACAGCCACGTCCATGCCGCCGTCCCCGTCGAAGTCCGCCGGCGCAGCAGCGATGACGTCGTCGGTATCGAAGGAGCAGATCTGCCCGGCCTTCTTCGCGTCAAAGGCATTGGAGAAGTACTTTTCCTCGGCTGCAATGGTGAAAGCGTCCTGCGTCGAGGCAAGCAACACAATAATACGGTTGCGTTCATCATCAGTGACGAAGAGGTCGGTCCTTCGGTCAGAGTTGAAGTCCCCAAAAGCCAGTGGCAGCAGCTCGAGGTCAGCGTTAGCGCCGAAGACTGACGAAGTCACGTCCCGGAGGAGGCCGGTGTTCGCAGAGGAAGCGGCCGCCGTCCAGATGAGAGCGAGGAAGACGACCGGGCGAAGCATTTCCCGCTGCATTGCCGTGAACCTCAGTATGGTGGCAGCGGATGGGTCTTCGGACAACGTTTAACCAGGCCAGGATCGTGAGGAAGAGACAAGCTGAATACTGATGATGAGCAAGGCTGTTCTACTAGCCTTGGATGATGAGCGAATCGGTTTATTTACGCGCAGTTTTCAGCTGTCGATCCGGCCCAGCCTGTAGGCCCGGCCAGCTCAGTTGGACCACTCTGGCCAGAAAGGGCTGGAGGGCAGGATCGGCCTGGCAGAAGTGCAACAGCAACAAGAACTAGAGTTAAATCGAGGCTCGACTTTTTCGAGCTCGACCGAGTTTTGAGCGAGCTTCAAGGTTAAGGAAGAGCCATAGACTTATCAAAGCGTTTCCAGGCAAAAACCACTTTATTCGTTTCATCTATATCTATTAAACTTTTGAAGAAAAACACTAGGTGAGATCATTATTATTGTAAATCAGCGTATACACTGATAAGGGATCTGTCATTTCCATCTTTACTTGAGACCTTTTCTTCACTGATTCCTTGTCGTGCGGCTAAAAAAAACCATGCTCGCTGAGAGCTAAGGTGGTTGGCCTTGAACAAGGCTTAAAGGCCAACTTGCCCAAGAATAGATTCATGCGCTGATATTGAAAATGCTCTTCAGCCCAAAACCTCTATAAGTTTTTTTTTTTCGAGCTTTATCGAGCTTTGAAACATTACGCCTCAAGTATCGAATTTATGGGCTCGAGCCTAGACTTGATCCAGCCCTCAGTAGTGTAGCCCTGGGAACCAGTGTTGTCCCATCCTGTACAGGACTACACAGGCTCACTAGTAGAGCCCGGGGAAGATCTGGCCTGTCAAGGACTGCAGCAGCCCAAGTGCTTCTTGGTGGAAGTCTCATCTGTGCTCCTACCTCGCTAAATCAGCATAGTCCTGTACTCTCCAAGTCCTCTCCTGAAGCAGCGTTGCACTGTACTGATTGCTGCAAACGGACGCGCCAGTCAGCAACGTTATTATGCTTTGCTAGCTAGCAGAACGAACACGAGACTTCTGACTTTTCCCTCTGTTGCTCAACACCGCAGAGCTGCTGCAGAGACGACTGAAGTGACAAGTGGAGCTGTGCGAAGGCCAACAACCGCCCCTTTTCCTCCAGGTTTCTCCAAGTGACTCGTGACTTGCGCCTGTCGGCATACCTATGGCATCGAGACCCCAGACGTACCTGCTTAACCCCAAGGCGTGCCAGTGGACATTGAGCAACGCATGCCAGGAGCGGCCGCTGCTCTACCCGGAGGAGGAGACGCCCTCGGCCGGCCCAGACTCTGCCCCTGAGGGCTCTCGGCCAGCTCCTCTCATCCGCTATGCTATCTTGCTCACTCGTGAAGGCAACCTGGTGTGTCAGTCTGACGGCTTGGATGCTGAGCCGGCCGCCCTCACCGCGGGACTCGTGGCCAACATTTGGAAGCAGCAGCAGACCGCGATCCAACAAGGGAAGGACGAAAAGGAGAAGGCGGGGGACATGCAGTATGTTTTCACGACGTAAGTGCATCACTTTCTCCCTGGGCCTGTGCAGCATCCCCTCATTCGGATACTTTGCAGGAACAAAGAAGGTCTGCTCGGCGTAGCAGGCTGTAACAGCAACTTTCTGGTGTGCATGATGGCTGACCGCGAGACCAAGCTTGGCCTCTTCAAGAGCCGCCTCCGGGGACTGGCAAACTGCCTCAAGGACCCTCTCGCCAAAGTGTCACCTCCGCCAGCGACCTTCAGGCATTAACATGTGATGCTGAAGACTAAGGTGCCCACGCAAGTGCGCAAGCACAGTCTTCCTTAGATAGATATATATATGTATGCGTAATATAACGACTTCATTAGTTCTGCTGTTGTCTAATCACCATGACATTATGCACAGAGTGTTTATTTACGTCAGAAACGAAAACATATAAAATATCCATTCCAAACACAGCTGGACTTAAAGGGCACGTGGTATTTTACATCTTCACCAAACGTTCGTCTTATGTGACAAGACAGGGAAATGCAGTTGCACAAAATGCTCCACAACTCCAGCGAGATCCTCGCTCGCGTAGAAAGCTCGTCCTGGCTGACCAAAGCTAACGATAAACGTCTCATCTAGGGCCATCAGAACTGTGGCTCGAGACCCTCTAGAGCCTAGCTGACAGGTTTTAGCAAATGTGGATGTCACTGCCAAGAGTCGAGCCACGTGCCGCAAGGCCTATATGCAGTCTCAAAGGTCAATCGTGACTTAGACGCAACGTGTGTACTTTATAATGAATATTCAAAAGCAGCAACTGCACGTTGGGTAAACCAGAGTGGACCGAGTATATGCATAACCGCTTCGGTGCTCATAATTTCTTAAGGAGTCTCGGTTCAGGAGTTACTATTAGAATAGCATTGCATTCTTCAAAATGTGAATTTTGAATCGGGGCCGAGGAATTTGAACCTTGTTCGACTTTCCAACGAGAGTCCACTTGAACTTGCACAGTGATGCATGCCACTCCCTCTGTTACAAAGTAAGTGAGCCATTTGAATGACACATATAATTGGCTGATTGAAGGAGGACTATTACTTGATTGGCTGAAATGACTTACTCCAGAGTCATGATCAGAGTATCGCATGGGTTGACCATCTTGGTCCTTTGCAAAAGGACATGCAAGATCTCAAAACACTATGGGTTCGGCAGGTTTGTCATATTCCTAGAGCCAAATCCTTACACTTCAGTTCAAAAACTGAACAATTGTGATCACAGCAGGTGTGATTTTGATCTCACCTTTAAATCCCAACTTTGTTGGCTCCAAACTCCACAACAAGCACTTCTGAAGCATCACAGCCACCTGATCAGGTAGAAGACACTAGAGATCATTCAGGCAAACAACTCGTGGCACTATTTTAATCTTCCCAAAATCGAAACTTTTGTTCCAAATGGCTCGCTGACTTTGAAGCAGAGAGAGGACATGTTAGCGTCCACGATGGCCAGCTAAAATAAGGGACACTTTTCTGGCATCCCAGATGAACAGAGGGACAATACTCAAAAGCAGGTTTGATGAGGTTCTCCTCTCCGCCATTTTTTACCACTCCAGGATAATTCTTGAACCGGCACTCAGGAGTAACAGGACCACGGCGAAAATGAAGCTGATGACCCCAATGTAAATGGGATGGTCAAAGATTTGCGCCGGGCCTAAACGAAGAAGTAGTGCGAAGGGAGCTGTGCATGTGCCTCAGGCATGGAACCCAGAGATGTCACTCACCCTGGCTCATTGACCCTGCAGCATTCGCTAATTCCCGTCCAACATCCGAGCGTATCGTCATTATCGACATTTTCTCGATAAGCTGCTCTCCATCATCAGCTTGGTCAGGATTCTTGCAGTCAGCGGCATTGATCACTTCCCAGCCTTTATCATCTTGCGCATTTTCTGCTCGTAATTTCCTTGTGACCCTGGCAGTGCACGAGACTGGAGCATCTTTTCTAACCTTCATAGGCCTTGCGCTGTCAATGCTGACAAACGGCCCTCCGGAACTATACTGGGATTGGCTGGAAGTAGACATTCAGGCTTAAAATACAATAAAAGGCTCATAAAACACCTTTGGCAATGTAGAAAATATGCTCCCAAATACATTACTTACTTTTGGGATGAAGCATTCTGCTTCAGAAATTCTTGAATCAATGTTGCAAGTGACATCACAGTGTCGACATTGCTGTCGTCTGAGGTACTTTGACAGCCTGCTTCGCCTGTTGGGAGAACAAGAACGAATTAGAAGGAAATAATGTTTTATTCTACATGTTCGATGATCTTTGTCGTTTGACTTAGAGCTTGAAGTTTCCTGGAAAACGGGAAAATATTCCGTATAATTTAAGGGAATTGTATAATAGTACCCTCGTTCTGTCAAGTCCATCCAGGGTAAGTATAGAACTACAATGTGCATCGTTAATGCTGTCAATTCCTAATGCCACTTCCTTGCACTATGTGAGCTTTTGTCCAATTTCGTAATCAAACAAAATATTGCATTGAGAACCGACAAGATTGTGGCATGCATTGGAGTGCCTGAATATTTTATATGTTTTTGTCTCTTACCTCCCACAACCATACCGTTTTCTCCAGCAGCAAAGCCTCCGTCATAGTGCGGAGTCACGAGAGCCATGGATTCTTCTCGTATCTTCCTCCTCTTTGAACAACTTTCCCTAGTGCAATCAGGAATGCTGCCTATTGCATCAGTTTCGTTTTGGCTGGTAGCAGCATCCGAGTGCCCGGACGCGGCGTGACTTTCGAGTCCGGGTATGTCAAAATCATACAAAAAAGGGGATGTTGGTGCCGCATCCGTTGGCATGGAGCCTGGTTCAGCCTGGGAAGGGAATGAGACATCGCTGTAGTCAAAGTCCCTTCCTTCATGGCCTCCACCAGTATGGTCAGACGCGAACGTCCCACATGACTCGAACATGACATTTTGACCGAGATGAGGACGCTTCAAGGTTATGCACCTCGGGGTTGCAGTCGTTTCTTGGTTTGCTGGTGAGGACAAGACCATGTTCACGTTGAAAGGCTGACTTTGAGCGCAATCGACAAAGGAAGAGTTCAAGGGTCGTTCCTGCGTCGGCAACGGTACCCAATTCTCTTCAGGACTATAGGTACCGCTATCCATAATGCTGTCATTCTCCCCGACCGATCTGGTGACACTGCTAACGTTGGACGAGGGACTATCAGCGTTGACCACACCGGTGCCGTCTAAGACTGCGACTGATTCTCTTTGTGCATGGTCAAGTGGCGGAGGAGATGCCTGTAGTAGGAGTAAAAATGATTTCTTGTCAATACATCGGTGATATACAGCACCTCTCTTTTTTTGCTGCTGCTACAGTACCTCGCACAGACACTTATAGTCTTGTATGGCGAAGTGCCCTTGAACCCAGATTGGACACTCGCTACGGCAGTCAGTGCTGACTCGGCGAACTCGGATTGAATACTTTCTGTTGGCCCTCAAGCCCTTGGAGTCTTCGGATGGTAGACTGGGGACACTGACAATGGCGGCCTTGCCGCCCACGCAAGTGACCTTCATCTTGCTAAACTAAAAAAGACCCGGTGTATTTTAACGGAAACGTGCTCATGGGTGTCTGCTTAGTGCCGCATACCAGACTGATGTTGTGTTCATCGACAATCTCAGCCTCTATGTCGTCACCGGTGACCTCTTTGGTGAAAATGGCAGTGAGGTCAATATTGCCGCGCTGGCACATTACTTTGGCAGTGAACTTATTCACTTTAAACTCTTTCGTGAAGGTGCTGCCGCTGTCACGAATTCTGCCTGAAGTCTCTTGGCCCAATTCACAGTTGTTGGAGTCAAACAGTTTAATGTGCAGACGCACGACGTGGGCTGGAGGTTTGCGTCTAAAAAGCTGGGCAAGCTCTTCAGCGTTGGCCTCAGATGCACCTGCACCATTGCCGTGCTGTAACAATGTACAGGATCTTGTGACCTCAAGAACATTCAGATCGGTTTGATCTTACCGGCAGGAAGCTCCCCTCCTTCAATTTCTGCTGGATCATAGTCAAGACGTTAACCTCGTCATTATTCGGCTTCTTCTCGTGCTTTGCTCGATCTGTTCCGGTTTGCAGAGGGGTGCGAATCTTTAACTTTAGAGGCTCCAAGTCAAGGGTGGTAAAGTCGTCTGGATCGTGAGAGGAGGTGGCGGTTACATCATACTATATACTTGAAGGGATCATACTTAACCAGAGCTGTGTCGAGCGTAGATTTGTCGAGTCTGAGTCGAGTCGAGCCTTCTTGATTCAGGCTCGACATTTTGGTAGGTAAGAGAGCACATTAAGAAGTGGACATATTCTTTGAGCTAAAAAGCTTGAGCTCGGAGGTTTAGGCTTAGGAGCTTTTCGAGCGCGAGCTTTCACCCTTCTAGCCGTGAGCCCAACCGAGTCAAGCCTAGGCTCGATACAGCCCTGAGCATAACAGCTACCTTTAAAGACCTCGTTGACGTCGAAACAGATGCTTTTTCCATTGCGCTCCCATCTCTCGGCTTTCAAATTGTTGCCATCGCACTCAAGGTCCAGAACATGATCGTCGACGCTCATCGTGCGACGAGAATTGCCTGGCAGCAGCATGCAATGAACATCTTTGGTCACAATATTTAGCACCCTTAACGTCAGCCCCGATCCCTACTTGGGGGACGGTGTCTGTGTCCCTGAACCCAATCACCAGTGTACTGGAATCTGAGACTAAGAGCGGCCCTCGAATGAGTGCCGCAGGCAGAGTAAAAAGTACAAAGGGCCTCGCGAGACTCTTGACTGTGACTTCACTATATTTTTGAGTGCGGTCATGGCCCGGTTGCGTAATTTTCCTTGTGCTAGGCATATTTCGCTGGGGTTTTACCTGGGTCTTAGAGCTATGAATTACATTTTATGTAATTGTAATGTTATCCCATTACATTTTGAGTATAGTGATGGAATGACATTACTCATTACTATTGCTTAAAATAAATTGGGTTGCACAGCTTTGCAAGTGTCTGGCAACCCTGGCTGGATGCTTTCAGGCAACTGCTTTTTCTCATTGACCCTCTTAAAATCCCATCACCACATCACCTTGTCAGAAAAGGTTGAAATTCAGCTACTCGTGCATGTAAATAAAAGCTGGAAATACAGTTTGCAAAAGTAATGAGTAATGAAAGGCCATTCCTTACCCTGGAAAGTAATGATTGGGCAATGGAATTACTTTTTCTGGGATGCAATGAGTAATGTAATTGCTTACAAAAAATTGTAATGTCCAAGCCCCTGGGCTTTTTCCATTGGAAAGTCACATGCGGACTCATTTTTCTCGTGAGTAATGTTAATGGGTCAGAAAAAATTACTCAACTCGAGTTGAATGGGCTTGTGACACAGTAAATTTTGAGTCTACCCTTGAGCTGACTTCGTCGAGTCAAATGTGTGACTTGAATTCAGGTTCTACCAACCTGTGTCCAACTAATTTTGTGCATTTTAACCTAATTTTTGGGTACAATCGGTCTCTCATATTGCGTACATGTATCCAATACTCACGTGTCGTGATTCCAAGAATGCTTGGATGGACAAACCAAGGGTTCTCCTCGCCCATGCTACCGTTGGCCACCAGAATAAGTTTGAGCTTGTAGGCCCCTGGCCGCTTCTGACCCGTGTCGGACATCTTCACGGGTAAGCCCTTCACTTTGGCCTTCAAGTAGCTTCCTGTAGAATCTTCCTGCTTTTTGGAGACGCTGCGGAAGAGCGCGCTGTCCTCGACAAGAATGATGTGGAGCTTCTGATGATACGGCATGTTTCCTTCAGGAGACAGTGCAGCAACGTCTATCCAGTCTTTCTGGGCGGTCGTCTGTTAACACGTACAGCATGAGTCGTGCAAAGTGTTCCACTGTGCCTGGCGCTGGAGCTCCAAAAGATCCAGACAAGGGAATTGCAAAGCAAAAGTCAGGGCGAGGCCGGAAGGAAAGGGAGGGGGAGATCTTGGCGGGGCCAAGGAAGAGGTCGTCAGACATCTTTGGACTCGAACAAACGCAACACGGGACAGTGCAAATGAAAAATGAACAGGACAAAAAGCTATATGTGCACAATGAATCAGCGCCCCCCACTTTGTGTGGTAGAATTTCTGTTTTAACTCGAAACGTGGACGAAGTCGACACAAACAAGGGAAACAAAATGAAGTCAGGAGCAAGCCGGACCCCATCCGAACTTGAACTCGAACCTGAATATTCAGCTTCAACTCGAATTCAAAAAAATTGCAGTCAATCACAGAGCTCGTTTGCTCTGAGTCAACAGAAGAGGCCACTATTTCTCCTCTGCTCACGTCGGCTGAGGCTCAACAGCAAGAGTCTGCAGAAGAGGTAGTTGGGGAATGGGTATTTGCCCTTTTCGGCTCTTCTCAACTTGGGCTGGGGGTGCTTCTCTTGCTACCCAATAAGATTATGCTTTGTGCCTTGTTGGGAGTCAGTGAAGCTTTTCTGACATCTGATTACCTTTTCTCCTTCAGATGGACTCGTTACACTGTGTCCTTGCGACACCGTGATGATGTCAGGCAGAACGAGGGCGACGTCTTCAAGTCCTGGACCCTACCCTGCACTAGCAAGAGTGCACAATTTCACTGCTAGGGTTGCTGGATGGCCTTTTTTGGATGCTTCTAAGCACTAAATTTGGGCGGTTTTGACGGACTCTCTTATTCAGCGTTTGACCGATTTCGAAGACTGTTGTGGGAAGTTGGACGTTTTGGTTTCCGACTCTCTTGCAACCCTGTACAAAACTATAGTTATCCAACTAGAAAACGCAGTAAAGCAATCTTCATCTAGAGCGATTTGGTGCTCTGCCACAGAAAACGTTACGCTTGTACTCCAAGTGGCTTTAGTCAGTGAACAGCACTGAGTCACTGACATAGCTAGCAGACGAACTGATCACTGATGACGCACTCGCTTGCTGTTGACGACTTTGTCAGTACAAGAAGTAAAGTACCGATTCCCCAAACGAGCGCGCTCGGGCCTAAGAGAATGAGGCGAGGAGGGAAGCAGTAAAAACGTTGATAGTTCAGCTGTTGCGATAAACAACCAATACAGCAGTGCAAAAGTGACCACCCTGTGACTCGACTTTCCTGCTTTGCACAAGCACTCAATGAAGACTACACTGAAAAGATTCAAAACTTCCAGAAGGCCTACCTGAAATTGGAATTGGCCATTTCTCCCAAAATTCATGT
>JAAUXU010077331.1_pt1 | contig 15411 bp, 10 predicted proteins | sample 7278151 | NCBI WGS metagenome assembly JAAUXU01 (sample SAMN14350113, study PRJNA611818) | marine sediment metagenome | isolation source: surface marine sediment (1.8m) | place: French Polynesia: Moorea | collected 2018-08 | reverse complement strand
CTTGCAATGACTGATGTTGAGAGATGGGCAGAACACAACAATGATTTTCTCGCCGAAAACTGATCCTCGCTTAGGTCTTGTTTGGAAACCCCCTTCTGCATCTTCCTCTCAACAAAGAATCGATTGGGAATCGATTTGAACTGGATTCGAATCAGATGCCTATAAGAAAATGTGAACGATTCGCATGAGATTCTGATTCGTGGCACTCATTGTTTGATTCGGATTCAGAATTTGCCGTTAGTGATTCGACCCAGCAACAGCAGGTTCTCGAGATGGTCCCTCAGAGAGGACCGTATCTTCCGCACCATGAAACACATCCCGATTTTGCGCATGTTCCATACATAAAGAAGGTGGGTCTTAACGTAAAGATGTCGAATAAATGTGACTATGTCGAATATTCCTGTCAGGGAACATAAGACGAGAAAGGATAATGTAGTCGCAATCAAGGTTTATGTGACATCATAGACGCAGTATTTTTCACACTTATCTTCAGTTGTTATCATGTTATCATCGGTCACAGCCTACGCTTCTAAGTACCCTCCAATGTCCGTGCAGCTCGGTTTCTTTGGTCTGGCTGACAAAGTCCTCCGTGACCTTGGGTGCTCAGTGACCGCCCCTAAATGTTCCATGACCACATCGATTGGGGACGTTCTAACAACTGCGACAACAGCACCGCATGCATGCAGATGCACTTACCGCGTATTTTTTTTTTGCTTTTATAACAAAAAGTCGAGGCCACATAGAATATGAGTGGCCACATTGAACAAGACTGCCGTGATACAATGGGGGTGGGTCGAATTTATTACATGCGATTTTGGTCCCCTCCTATTGGGGACCATCCTGAGCAAGCTCCACGGCAATGGACGAATGTTTCTCTTTGCTCTCATCTCGTAGCCATCAAATGGCATTTTTGTCCTCCGTTTCAATAAAAATACTAAACTTTAGCGACACAAATTTCTAATTTGCTTCATACCACAGAAGCAAATAAGCTTTCCACAGGAATGTGGGCCGATGCTGCCGCCACGCTCAGAAATCACGATCATACACCATTAAGGAGCTAATTCTCCAACATATAGACTTAACCTTTAAAAGCAGGACTGCACTTCATAGATTGGGTCTCACTGTATGTTGATGGAACCACATGTTTGAATGTGCCAGAATGCCAGCAGAGGCTCATCCCGCGACAGAATCTTCTTGCAGGCACTGTGTGAGCGCACTAGGATATGAGATAGGTGCACCCATCCCCCATCCCCAGCCAAGCCGAGCCCTGTGCTGCGTACTGGCAATAAAGCGGGGCGCAAAAAGCCAGTAAAACGAAATTGAAACTCGTGAGCGAGCACACGGCAGCCAGTAGTAGTCGAAGTGTGTGCACTGACTTCAAATTTCGGTACCCCTAAACCTTAGCTTCCCCCCCATGCGTGGAATAAGTAGGTGTGCGTGAGTGCGTATGTATGGGCTCTTCTTCTCTCATCCGAGAAGTGTTGGCGGTTCTCCTCCCCCTCCCCCCCTACGGTGACAAATGAGCCCTGCCATCTTTCTGGAATTGATCGTCGTCTCCAGTTTAACCCGAATAAGAGTGTGTGAGAGGAAGAAATAGAGGGAAAAAAAGAAGAGGGGAGCCTTTTATTCTCTCTGGCAGTACTTAAACAGCGGGCGCAGGCGGGGAAAAAAGCGATGGTCGAGAAGAAACTGCCAGAATGAAATTCCATCGACTGATGTAGGCCTCAAACGACGCTTTAAGCTCCTTTTTCCTCCTCCTTACTGGGCCTAACATGTAATGCATACCCGTAAATGGAGGAAAAAGAAAGTAAAGAAACTCGCCCAATGCCAGGCATCTCGGGTGGCCGCGGGCAGGGTTGGGAGGAGGGCAAGTAGAGATCCGAGCGCAGGTCCGGGAACTCGGAGAAGAAGAGACAGACGGACAGACAGACAGACAGACAGACAGAAGTAGAGGACGTTTAAGCCACTTTTCTCCTCGATCTAATTTCCGATCGCCTCTTACGCTTTTGGTACTTCGCCTCTGGGGCGCGATCTAACCCTAAAATGGATGAGTTTCCGGGCTGAACGATGACATCTCGCATTCATCATGCAACAGGTGCCAGTGAAGCATCTTTTTCTTTGCTCTCTCCAAAAAAGAGTTCAGTTGACGCACCTTTTTTTGTTCCCAGAATGCAACCGCACCTTCTACGGAGAGGTGGGCCAGACGTACCGGCTGACGATCCCGAGGCCCAGGGCCAACAAGTTGCCATTCGTATGCAGGCTGAGCTTCGTGGCCAACCAGTACGAGATGGGAGACATCGTGCAGGTGACGCAGCGCGCGCGTGCGCGCAATCTCTCTTAAGTATGCAGCCTCAATGCATAAAACTTGCATGAATAACTATGGCGCTGACATGCACAAACACTGGCGCACGGTATGCATGATAGGTACACGCGATTCGCGCATTCCTCCGCCTTCTTCCATCGTCTTACTTGAAAAATGTTCTGCCGCAAGCCATTATTGTGAGAAACAGCCATAGGGGCAGCAAAGTATGAGGAAGGAAGGAAAGTAATGTACTACTGAACATGGAGCATCGCACATGCATGGGCTACACGCCCATCGGCTCCTCTCCATCCATGGCTCTTATAGATATAGAACAGTAATTACCTGGTCTGGAGCTACGTGGACACACTGCAAAAGGTTGGAAGGAAAAAGTAGTGCAAAGAAAAAGACTGACTTTTAAGTAGAATCGATTAGAGTTTGCACTGAAGATGGCACTTTACATCACACTAAGCACACTGGGGTGATGGGCTGAATCAGCTGAAAAGGCACTTTGCCCCACAGCTGTGATCTACAGCAAACTACAGTACAGAAGCAGCATCAAACTGCAAATATCATCCTCATAAAGAAGAACATCGCATCCCCTTTTGAATGTTGCAGCTCTTGGACAACAATGAGGTTTGGGCAGCCCTCCTGCACTGAAGGCATTCAGGCCATCAATGTCCCGTGGTCTGCAAAATTCAAAATGGGGCGTAAAGCGCTACTTTGCAAGGATGACATTTGTCATTCTTATGCACATGCAGTACAGCGTTGCAGAGGTGGCGGAGTTCAGTGGATTTTAACATTGGTCAAGCTCAATGCAGAATTGATCTCATCAAGAGCAATTGGTTGTGGAGGATCAATCGTGAAACTGGCAGCATTCCTGCCATTGCAAATTTGCAAGGGTAGGCGTACACCAGTATAGGGGAAGTTGAGGTCGATGGTCTTGAGGCTGTCATATATGTCTCGGCCCAATTGGCTGAGTTCTGCCCGCTTTTAAGACATCGAATTTGTCTCTTTGGCAGCGGCAACTGTGAACTCACCTCTGACTTTGTCGAAAAAGTCCACGTGACCCTTGCTTTTGTCGTACTCCATGTACTGTTTTCCACGTACTGTGAAACTTTTGTCCCACCCAGTACTGCAGGTCTTCGTGTGAAGAGGAAAGAAACTCGGCAGACTTTTGTCGGCTTCATGAAATTTCATACGTAGAAAAGTTTTGCAAAGTGTTTCAAATGGGTTGGAGCTCATCACTTAATCAAGCACCCGCCATTGTGCATACAGTCCTATCCCAGTGTAGTGGTTAAAAATCTTTGAAGCACTTCCAGGTCTGCACATTTGCAGACAAACTTGGCAGGCATTTTGCCGACAGTGATCAAGGAGAGTGGAAAATGGAGTGAAAACTACTTCATGCTGGCCCAGGCAAGGAGAAAACATCTCTGAGCCTCCTCCGAAGGCCAAGTTTTGTACAGTAAGTGTTCATAAACCAACGGATGGCGCTCGCTCGACACCTCGTGGTAATGACCCATTTCTGTCTCCTACGCCAGGCCGAGCATGCGGGCGTCGGAACTAACGAATCAACTTATTCAGCCTTTCAACAACTTACTTTGGAACAACCTGTACGTGGGTGAACTGCAACTTGTGGAAGTCAGCCTCCGAAATAAGCAACCTTACAGCTGAACTCCATACGCAGCAAGGGCAGCAGCAAGTGCCAGAGCAAACGCTTGCGGTACAGAGTTAGCAGGGCACCAGCAGAATTTGGTGATTTTCGCGTCAAATTTGGTGATTTTCACGTCGTATTTAATAATCAGGCTGATTGGTAATCACGGTCTCGGCACGATGTGTGTACTAGATTGGGCTCCGCAGGACGTTCCTAGCAATAACCGGCTTGCACTTTTTGTTCTTGTACTTTCGGTACTCGGAAAGTTTCTCACTCCAGACCTCTTTTCCTCCCTTACCAACTTGTCGCCCAAATGCTACGAGTGTGCAAAACTTGTTGATTGTCGTCTTGTTTTTTGAATGATATAAGATTAATGAGCGCAAAATTCCTTCTTGGAAACTTTCTATTGGAGTGCGGATGGACGCACGTGCGTACAGGGTGGGCCAGGCAGATTCGCAAGTCACCCCGAATAACTCGCAAATCTCCGCAGTCCACCCTGTCCGTAGTCCGTACTACGTACACTAATGGTCAGGTCACGTGTGATGAGAAAATTGTGATGCCCGTAAGAATGTCCAAATGAGGTCATGTGAATGGATGAATGAATGAATAAATGAACGAGAGCTCCGATCTCTCATCAAGACCATCCAGAAATTCCTATGGGCACGAGAGTTTTCTACATTCACATAGGACCACGAGTCCAAGCAGAACGGAACATACAGGGTGGTGCAAGTTTTGTCTGCCGGCAATGACGCGACTGACACAATCCCGCAGGTGGTGCTGGAAGAGTTCAAGCTGGGTCGCTTCCAGTCCGCTCATCACCGCGGCTGCCCAGATGGACATCTCCAGGTTGAGGACGGCAACGGCGGCAACAGCAACAGCGGCCAGTTCTGCGGTCTCTTGGCGGCCGACGGCCCCCGGCCGGTCTTCGTGAGCGATAGCCGCCGCCTCACAGCAACCATAAGATTCTTCCAGTTCTATGGAGACTACCCCGAGCAAGACTTCTCCTTCAGCATCAAGTACAAGTTCCTGGAGAACGCCACTGCGAGGACGCGGTAAAGGCGGTGTTTTTTAAGACGGGGGAAACAAGTATTGTTGCCAGGAAACTGTGTCTCAGATGTTGTTGCCTTGGAAACATTCCTCCATCGTACATTTAGTCCACACATACAGTTGCAACCAACCAAAAGTTTGCATACACTAGCAAATCAGCACAAATCGAGGGTCATAAGTCTCTATTATGGTTAAAAGTTTTATGAAGGACTGCTTTGATTTATTTCAATATGGGTCCACGATGAGCAGTCGACGAGAAAGTCTGAAAATGACTAGCATAAAAAAGCATACAAAACGTAACTCTCTTGATATTGTAGCTACAGCCTCGCTATTCATATCGTTGGAAAGCTTAAGCATTGGTAGTTGAACTGACTTACTTCACTTTTGACAATAGTGCAGATTTGAGGCAGCGTTGGCGGCTGACAGAAAAGAAGTTACTACATAGACTCGATTTTTCACTACAGCGCAGATGTATGCAAACTTTAGGTAACTGTACCTGGCACCCAGTTTTCTGGTAGTGGAGGCTATACGGCAATCCTAGTGTTGCTCAGCCGTTGTTCCCTGGGAACACTTGACAGTACCATGGAACTGAGTCCCAGACATGTGACGGGGAACTAAGTCCGAGACACATGTACTCCCTGCGTCTCACAAGAAGTGAGCCATGACCCCATTTGAATTTTCCAAACTAAGTGAGTCATTTGAGGAGCTTGCATCTGTGTGGCTGATTGAAGTACAAAGCGTAGCAGAATATCCGTAAGAATGTAGTTGGACAAATGTAGTAGGAAATCAGTCCCACGTCAGGACCATGACTGGATAGCATGAGTTACCCTGGAGTTCTGACAGTGGTCATAGAACTGTATTGATTGACCATCTTGGTCTCTCTGCAGCAGGACATGCAAGGTCTCAAAACACTTTCTGTTTGACAGATTTGGCTTTATGTTCCAATTGGACCAAAATCCTTCAATTTCAGTGCAAAAACTGAATGGTCGTAGTCACGTCAGGTGTGATTTCGATCTCACCTTTAAATCAACAACTTTTTCAAACATTTCTGATGCTGTGCAACCACTAGATCATAAAGTCGATACCAGAAATCATTTCAGCCAAACAGCTTGTAGGATTATTAAAATCTGCGAATACCGGTATTTGAAGCTTTAGTTCCAAATGGCTCTGTTATTTTGAAACGGAGATAGTAGTTGGATGGATGCAAGGCTTCCCCGGCCTCAATGCGGCCTCCATCAAGGCCTCTACCTACATCACTTTGGGTGTTTTCCTCCAGGCAATCTCACCCACTCCACTCGGCCCGGTTTTTGCGCAGGTATAATCCCCAAAGTAGATAAATTGACAATTTACGCCTTGATGTCGCTTCAGTGATGGCCTCCACGAGGCCTCTACTTACTTTTCACTAGACGAGATCATCCCTGTATGCATTTGCGCCAACATAGATGCAGCTAGGAATTCATAATCCGTCTCTGTCCTTCCTCTCTTCCAACAGCTACTACAGCGACGGCGGCGGCAAAGACGTGAGCTTGGGCGAGCCAATCGCCGGCTCCACCTGCTCCCGTGTGTATAACGACTGCGTGACAAAGCGGTGTCGCCTGCAATCACCCAACTACCCGGGTCTGTACCCTCGAAACTCCACCTGCCAATACCGCATCCACGTGAGACGCAGGGACGTCCCCAGGGATCTCAGGCCTCTCGTCATCATCAGTCAGGTATAGTACGTTATGTACTAGGCTAGGTCAGAAAATAAAAATTTTGGAATTTGACTGAGAACATCTTGGGTTTGTTACTCAATTGCCGACTAGTGGAGATGTCGTCAAATGGGTTTTGAAAAGAGAAAGTTTTTTACCGTCTCTTTCGTGACAGCTTCTATGTACTCTGGTCCTGTCGTGCTAAAGAGCAGCTTGCGTAGTCCTAAAAGCAGGACCCAAAGAATGATCATTTCTTCATTCCATCGGACTAGAATGGATGCAAACGGAGCCTCGCACCAAAGAAGGCTCATGGAAAAAGATTTAAAAAGTTGACCTAGCCTATTGCAATATATATGTGTGCGGCACAGGGACAAATAATAATGCGTGAGGCCCATAGGCGAGAAATATGACAAGGCCCACGGGGGTGCTTTTCTAAAGTATTCATCGATATCGGCGGCCCCTGGGGGACGCAGAGGCAGAGCGAAGCAGTGACAAATGCTGCAGCGCACCGGTACAGCCGGAACGAGGCCAAGGAGGACGGGGGAGGGGAAAAAGTGCAGACGCTGCAGCCTTTTCTTACTATGGCAAAGTTCTCCCAGACGACGACGGTGCTGGAATCTGAACTGCCAAGTGTACGAACAGAGTTTCGCGCTGTACGTAGCTCTGGGAAAGAGAGCTAAAAATTTAGGGCACTAAAATACAGCAGGAGCAGGTACGCGAGGTACGCGTAGAGGCGCACCAACAGCAACTGTTACATACACAGCAGTACTCAGGACACGTACTTTCTGTACAGTACAGAGACCGTCTGTTCAACTCTTATAACTGGAACATAAATAATTTATGCTACGTAAAACTTGGGGCCCGCAGGGTAACAGGAAGGGAGTTGGCGGGAGTGATCTTATAAAAAGCTCTCCTCGCCATTATTTGCCGACATCCTGTAGTATTGCACATATTAGTACACACAGAGCGAGGTCCAAGGAGCCTTCTGTGAATCTAGGGGTGTACCCGGAGTCGACAGGGCATTGGAGCTGTTTGCGCTGACCCCGACCATATCGAGTGTGCAAGTTGAATTTGAGGAGGATGTACTGAAAGGATAATAGAGGTTTTAACATTTAATTCACTGCGCAGTAGGGAAGGAACCAATGCTGCACTCTGTGCGAATGTTGCTGCTACGTCGTAATACTGTATATGGTAACGCTTTCTTCAACAGGCCAAGTCCACCAGACTGTCGATAATGGCCGACCGCGTGGAGAAGTACGGGCGCGAGGAGACGAGTCTCGGCCTGTGGTCCGACTGCGACGGCGCCGGAGACAGTGTCACCATCTTCGACGGCCCCACCGCCCGCCATCCGCCGCTGCTGTCCTTCTGCCGGGGGGCGGCACTGCCACCGGTGACGACAAGCGGCGCGGACGCACTCGTTCGACTGAAGACGGCCCCCTTCGCCCGCCCCATGACCAGGAGCAGCCACCAGTTGTCGGCGAGTGGCTTCGACCTTGACGTCTCGGTCAAGATGGTCCCCGAGGAGAGCTTCGCAGCGCGTCCCCTGGGGGCTGGCGACTGCAGCTTCAACGTGGTGAGCAAGAACGGCGCAAGGAAGCGCGGCGTGCTGAGCAACGTAGCGCACACACTGGCCGCCAACACGACGTGCGTGTACCGCTTCGTTGGGCGCCCCGAAAAAGAGCGCGTCTGGCTCACCTTCCACAAGTTTGCCGTGCGCCACTACAAGGTGGACCCCTACCGCGCCGCCAGCTGCACCAACCGACTCTCCCTGCACGAAGGCGATGGAGTCGCTATCGGCGGTGACGACGGCGAAAGGATTGGAGAGTTCTGCGAAAACAGTCCGCCCAGACTCTGCGAGCATGCTTACTTAACCTCCCAGCAGAGACTCTACTACAACAGACTTGACAGACCCACCAGAGCGTGCAGCGGCCGCAATGAGAGCTACTTAAGCTCGGGCAATGAGCTCATTCTTGTGGAGAACGTGGGCGAGAGCACCGCGGTCACAGCCGTGGAGTTCGTCATTGCCTACGAATTTGTGGACGTGACTCAGGCAGGCGAGCCAGAAGTGGCCGCCGACAGCCCCGAACTGAGGCGGAAAGAGCGACACCATTTTCCAGGCGATCAAGCCTGGTCTTGTCGGCGAGTCTTCCGCAGCTCCTCAGCGACTCAGGACCCACCACCTCTTTATCCCTTCGAGTCTGCACGCAACGTGTTTCTCTTCGGCCGCGGCGGCCGCCGGGATTTACTCTGTTCCTTCACGTTCCTGGGTCGACCAGGCGAGCGAGTGAGACTCGAACTCAGTCGTCTGGTGCTGAGGGGAGACTCATTCTGCCGCACAAGGCCTCACCCTCACTTGGAAGGCCATTATGTGTGCCAGGAAGGCCAGAGAGACAAGGACAATATGGATTCGCCTTCAGCGACGGCGCGTTTATGGATCTCCGAACTGCCCGATGGCTCCACGCCCCTCAGGCAACACTGCCTGTGCCAATCGTTGGGGCCTTCGTCCTCCTCCATGATCTTCATTTCCAATACGAGCAGCCTCCGCCTAGAGCTCTTTGTTCGAGGGATGAGCGCCGAGCAGGACTTTGAGCAGTTCGGCCTGGCCGGGCACTTTGCCTTCGTCCACGACACCTCTTGTCACCTGCGCAAGTTGGCCAGGGGCCCCGGCGGTCGGATCGCCCTGTCCTCGCCGGTACCGTCTTCTGACCGGTGCCGTAGTCAGCCGTGGGTGATCGAGCCGACACAGCCGGGCAGGTTCATCTTCCTGAAAGTGCCAGGATTCGTCATGTCGCAAGAGGCTAATGATCTCTTCGAACCTATTGCAATAAGCGGCGGCGGCGGCGGTGGCAGCGGCGGCGGCAACTGCGACACCCGTAATAGGGTCCTTGTCTATAGCGGACGCAATCTTACTGTTATTTGCCCTCTTGTCGAGGGATCTGCCAGGAGGTCGGCCGTGGAATTGTTCTCAGACGGTTGGGACAATGCCAAATTGCGAACGACGTCCACAGCTAGTAGCTCTTCGTCCCCACAAAAAAGTCCTTCATTGGTGGTAAAGTTCGTGGGGTCTGACCCATCGCCCCCGCACGGGTACTACGCCAATTGGCTGGAGCTCTCCCCTACGCCAGAGCCCAACGCATTGTCCGTCAACGACGGATCAAGGGTGATTCCAGGCAGCGCTGCCGGGTCCAGCGGCCTCAGCTTCTCCGCGGCGGCGTCGTCATGCTCGTTCGCGTGCCCAGAACTCTCCGGTTGCATCGGCGCAGAGCTGTGGTGCGACGGGATAGGACACTGCCCGTCCGGGTTCGACGAGACCGAAGAGAACTGCGCGCACCTGTTCGCTCCCGTCCTGTACGTGTACGGCGGCGCCGCCGCTGCGTTCCTGCTTTCCGTTCTCGTCGCCTTCCTCGTGGTGCAACAAATGCGCCAGCGGCGTGCCGGCTCTGCCGCCGGCACCTCCGAGAACGCCATCGCGAGCAACAACGGCTCCTCCGGCGTGGCTACCCTCGTCTACGGTCGCCATGGCGAGGAGAGCATCACAAACCTGACCAAACTAGTACCGCCCCCGCCGCCTCCCACAGTTCCCCTCAACGGGTCCGCGTCGGTGTTGACCCACGTGGAAATGCTGGACGACGACCCCCCGTCATCCTGACAGCGGGCGGCGGCCGCGGTGGCGCCGCCCGCGGCCGGTTTCGGCGACGACGAGGACGACTGCGCCTTTGATCTAGAGACGACGGTGTAAGAACGTTAATGCGTCGGCCGCGCAATTATTCTCGCTCAAGCGATGCTCTCACGCTCTCAGTTGTATAATGTTGAGCCAAGCAAATCCCTGCCTGTGACTTTCCCTCTAGGGGGAAATGAGCGTGCGACTGAGGGCTTATGAAGGGCGAAATTGGCTTTGCTGCAGTACAGGAGTTGAGAAAAGGAGAGAACGAAGAAGAATAAGAGCTCGACGACATTATCGACGTCGGCCGGTGCGAGCGGCAGCGTGAAGACGAAGAAAAAAGCCACACACGCACAAAACCAAGAAAGGGTTAACCCTGCAGCTGAACTGCCAACAATGCCAAAGGGTTGAACAATGTTCTCTTCCTTCTGTAAGACGTTATTCTTTTCACCAGGCATGAGCTTTCTTCTCCTCACTTCCTCTTGCTCTTCCTTCTGACAAAAATAGAGAAATGTTAGGCCTAATCAGCCTGACACGGACACAAAAGTATTATCCTTCTGGGAGGACTCGCTCTCTTCTCAAGTGTAAGCTCAAAGTATCTCTTTACAGCCCCCCATATCCTCCTCACTCAAGCAAGTTACTTAACCACCTTTGCTGTAAGGTGCGCCAGTTGAGCGAAAACTGAACGGACGTGGAGAGAACAGGGGGGACACACAAAAATATAGGTAATACGAATGCAAACGCTCCACTATCGTACTTCCAGCTCGTTATGCGATGTGCAAAAAAAAGTGAATGTGATATTTTTCCTACTTCTCATAGCACCCTTATGATAATGCGTATGTACCAACAACTTTTGTTAAATGTGTACAGTGCACATATGCAAATATTGAATGTCCCGCACACTCCTTCCCCTTACCCCTGGGCCCTTACATACTATGACATTTTACTGTATGCTGAGTGCAGCACGCACACATCCATAGGTACATTTCACAGCGGCAGCATGCAACTATGGGTAGGCATGGAAAGTGGAATCGGCCAAATCACATTGTGAACAAAAAGTTTTCTACTCCTCCTCTTTTGTCCTCGCCCCTCGCTCCCCGGACTAACTTTCTCCTGCTCGTTTTCCTGCTCAACCCCCCTTACCCCCCCCCCCCCCCGTTCTATCCCCCCCCATCCCGCCGATCTGTGTGGACAGTTTCACAAAGAGAGAGACAGCGGAAGAATAAAGAAATATATATCTACTTCGTACTACTCATATATAGAGAGACAGATATATGCTCATTTCATGAACAAAGTATGCATTATAGCGCAGGATGACATCGTGCATCAATGTGTGCTCACTCCAGGATTGCCAGGTAGCTGGAGACTGAAACGGCCAGATTCATGATGAGACTCTTGAAAATCGGCAAAGTCACTCATAAATGAGAATTTTCAAAACCGATTCACAACTCTAAATTGGCCACGCACTAAACCACGGGGTTAGTCCAAAACAATAGCAAGAGCAGAGAAATAAAGAAAAAGCACCTTTCAAATCAACTTTAATCTGTCCATCTGGCAACCCTGGCAAACTCGTCGATGGGGGGGGGGGAAGAAATGAGGAAGAAGAATTCTCTCATCGTTAACATTGGGTAGAATTTTTCAACTCTCTCTCCCTCCTGGCTGAAATTTTTCCAAAAGCCATGTTAAACACTCGATTCGCCGGAAGAAGTGGAGAGGATTTTTCCGTCTGAAGAAATGAAAAAACTTGAGCAATACATTAATCTCTCTTAGTTCCATCCCCACTTTCTCCGTCTGTACAAGAGAGTCTGGGAAGAGATAATTACCGAGTAGTGGAAAGAGGCAGAGAAAGAGAGAGAAGCCTAACTAACGACCTCGCTTGTCAGAGCCACGCTCTCATGTGAAAGACAAATAATATGTGGGAGGGAGGACAGGCCCGGTCTGCCTGGCAGGCCTTGTTCCAGGCCTGCCTGGGCCCGTCCGTCCGTCCGTCAGTGCTCAATCTCTCTCTTTTCTACCACTTGAAAACTCTTTCCTCGCCACTTACACCTGACCGCAGGGGTCGAAACAATAGTCTGGGGAGAAATTGAATTCCCCCTCTCTGGCTTGAACCCTTTCTCTTCCAAGATATCGAAGGAACGCATGCCAGAATCCCCTTTTTACTTCCTTGCCTGCCTCCGATACATAGAAGAGACCCCCTGAAGAAGAGGCGCTCACGTATGGATCGACGGTTGGAAATGGTCTCTCTCTGCCTCCTTTTTTTCCCGGTAACAACATTGCCTTTACGAGAGCGGCTTCAAGCCCTCCTTCCCCTCCTCCTTCTTCTTCCAGATCGTGCAACACCGCCATGGCCATGGACTGAGAGAGAGAGAAAAAAGCTATATCGCTTTCTTCTTCGCCGTTTGATGTGCCTTCGGTGTCTTGGGGCGTAAAGCAAGTGAGTCGTCGCAGTTTTTACGGCTCACGATAAAGCGACTGACATTCACTTCTTTTTTTAACCCACCCTAAAGGAGGGAATTTTGTCGATTTCATTGCTGTTTTCTTAAAAAAAAGGGGGGGGCGTGTGTGGAGGATTCCAGTCTCGGTGCTACAAGGTAAAGATTTGGTGGAACGTGCAGAAGTGTCCTCGTCTGGGACGGCGGTGATAAAAATGATGCTACATCAACTTACAGGGTGGCCAATGAGCGCTGTCGCATGTTCACATCAATTGAATTCATTCGACAATAAATTTCCAACAAACTGTTTGTTCATTTTCTCATTCCGTGGACTTCGGACAAAGGCCTCATAACCAGGTTGGTTCAAGGTGATCCTTTAATCCTCATGCCACCCTCCAAATGGCCGTTATGGCTCTGGCGAGAATTCCTCATTTGACGGCCTCGCACTCCTCCCCTACGGAGGACTTCAGGGCCTTCCCAGCCGTGTTGCAGCTGCTGCACGTATGACACTCAGCACCTTGAATGTCGCCAACGTTGAATACATGGACAAGACCAAATGAACATGTGGCAGCATTTGTTGACCACCCTGTAGGCAGGTACAGGACAAGGGGCAATCTGGCACGTGGGTCAAGGCAAGAAAGGCAGAGTCAATAGCCATGGCTTTTAATGTCCTGTAGCATTCAAGAGTGCGTCTTGGTGAGCTTGATATGTTGAGAGAACTGCTGCAAAAGAAAACTGGATCGAGCAAATCTCAAGGAGAGAGAGGATTTCAATCCAGTAGGCGGACAGTTTGGTGACAGCTCTGCCACACAGAGCGTGAAATACAGCATCACTTTTCAAAGAGGCCCTCTCCTTTTCTCAACCCAAAAGGCCACTCACACACATATTCTATACGTACAAAATAAATGTCAGAGGGTTCAGTAGCCGTAATTTCATCTACGGCACAGTGATCGCATTCTTCAGACGTTGGCTTTGGCCTACTCAAATGGCATGGTTGTAAAATGCGATATTCGCAGAAGTAGCGGTGGCATCGCCACAAACATTTTGCAATTTCTTCACGCTTTTCTACGTCGTCTACAAAAGCCAAGCCAGACGATTCTTTCTCACTGCTTTCGTACACACAGCACATGAGATGTACGTAGTGCCTGCAACATGTTATACATTCGGATGTAATAGGCTAGACCAATTCTTTAATCTCTTTCTGTCTGCTATATTTGTGGCAAGACTTTATTTGAAGACATTCAAGTCAAATGGCATGAAGGAATAATCAGGCCTTGGGTGCCTTCTCTGCCTTTTTAGTGTCATAGGCACAGTACATAAGGATGTTAGATCGAAATCTTAAATCAGACCAGCTTAGTTACTTGCCAGAGGTAAAACTGTAATCAACCGAAAACTAAGTTTTGCCTTTCAAAGTTGAACACCTTGTCACGTACTGAACTTGTTTTATTGCAAGAGCGAGGTCAAAAATGTTTTCTTGACTGCATCTTCACCATTTGGCATTAGGTAGCAAGCCTCAGATGCATTCAGCCAAATCTCAAATTTTTTGTCCATTAGTCTAGCCTAATACGTAATTAAAATTTCCTGGCATTACCGGGTAGGCCAGAATTAGCTTGCTATGAAAACGCTCCACTGATTGAGTTTCACTTGAAGCGATGTTGGTAGCAATGGAAAGCTAATTTTGTTGCGACCAGGGTTAGTGGCTAGAGTTTGGGTGGGAAAGTCATCTCTCAGAAATAGTGAGTAAAAAACCAGAAAAATTCAATATTTAAAGCTGAAGGGCTGCACAGGTGCGAGATGCGTGAGAGTCAGAGATAGCAAGATAAGGCGGAATCTGGTCAATATCTCGGATTACGTAGCTCTCAAATGAGATATGGATACTCCCAAAATGAAGCAGTTGCTGGCACGGACATTTCAAAAGGTCTCTTAATTTATACCTTTTCAAATGAGTTGCTCAGGAACTACGAAAAAGTGTACTTTGAAATCTCCGCCACGTGCTGATTCTGCTTGACTCCAATTTTCGTGCCTGAAGTGGCCGTAACTAGAACCTGGCAAACCTTCCCAGATCAGCTTCAGCTACTCAGCTTTTTGTTTGTAAAAGCACTTTAAAAAGAAACATGCAGTTACGTTTTGAGAATGAAACTTCCCGTAAGTTAAGAATGGCGTTGCTATTTGCTTGATCCTGTTGCCATGGTACACATTTCATTAATACTACTGTGTAGAGGCAGTGAAGGTAGCGCACATCAATGGCAAGCTAATGTTTGGCCCACCTGGTACATTTTTCGAGTTTTGTCTGAGTCCAATGCAAGTCCGAGACCGATACAAGTCTGAGGCTGATACAAGTCCGAGGACAATGCGAGGCCGAAGGCAAGACAAGTCCGAGGCCAAAGCAAGTCTGATGCTGACAGTTCGAGGCCGATGTAAGTCTGAGGCTGATACAAGTCCAAGGGTGACACAAGTCCGAGGCTGATACGAGTTCAAGTTCGAGGACGATACAAGTCCGAGGCTGATACGAGTTCAAGTTCGAGGACGATACAAGTCCGAGGACGATACAAGTCCGAGGACGATACAAGTCCGAGGACGATACAAGTCCGAGGACGATACAAGTCCGAGGACGATACAAGTCCGAG
>JAAUXU010085194.1_pt1 | contig 15417 bp, 25 predicted proteins | sample 7278151 | NCBI WGS metagenome assembly JAAUXU01 (sample SAMN14350113, study PRJNA611818) | marine sediment metagenome | isolation source: surface marine sediment (1.8m) | place: French Polynesia: Moorea | collected 2018-08 | reverse complement strand
GCTTGCTTAAAATACGTGTTAATGTTCCTCGCATTTCCGGGCGGTTGGTTACAAGAAGAATCCGCCTCTTTTTATCTTTCATTCGGTCGTTCGCTCCCATTACCTCACTGCATCAAAAAATTTCTCCGAAATGAGCATGAGAGAGAGAGGGAAGATCCGAATCAATGACGACGAATGGAGATTCGCTCCTTGCAGGTACAACGGAGGGGGGGTATAGGATTCTCCAAATTGTCCAAGGTGAAGAAAGTGAGAAAGCATGTCTTCGTTTTACTCCGTCGAATCCCGCACCATACGTAGCGCCGATCAAGGCTTGATCACCGCCCACCCGTTTGGGGGCTTTCGTCCTCCGATAAGAAGGCCAGGGCGGGTGCATGCCATAAAACGAGATATGCTGCATGGTGTGCCTGCTTGGAACGGAACGGATGCCGCGACAATAAAAATTACCTCAAGGCGCTTCAGGTCAGTCAGTGGGGGGTGAGAAAAAAGTGAGAGGTGGAGGAGCCAAAGAGTGATTTTCTTCACGCAGCAGGCAGTGATTTTTTGAAGTTGCACAAACGCACTGACAAAAATGAAGGCTCGGAGAAGACGAAATGCTTCCAAGGCGGCATTGTTCGCCCTCTCCCTGCTACTGTTTGCCAATGGATCCTCTGCGCAAACCTCCTCTTCCTCCTCTACCACAGCCAGCAGCACCTCTTCCACGATGACGTCGACGGCCTCTGCGTCCTCCTCCTCCACCTCCTCCGCGTCCACCTCTTCGGGGTCAACCTCCTCCTCCTCCTCGGCCTCCACCTCCTCCATGTCCACCTCCACCTCGACGGGCACCACCACCTCCTTCACGACCACCACCGAGTTCGTCTTGACCGGCGTTGCCCCCGACGCCTGCGTGGCCGGCCAGGAGGACAACCCCTTCGGTGTCTGCGAGTGCGTCGGGCAGGTCTACCTGGGTCCGGACTGCAACCAGGCCTTCGTGTGCGGCGACCCGGCGGCCGACCCCGCGGCAGAGGGCTGCCTGTACGAGTGCCCGGCGGCGGGGCTCAGCCTGGTGCCGGACTTTGGGGACATAGGGGATCCAGTCACGTTCACTTGCTTCGACGAACTGGTGAGATAAAGGCATGATTTATTTTGGTTTTGCTTCAATCCATGCATGTTCGATGGGGAGAGAAACGTTGATCGCATCGTTGTGCTTATGAAAAATATCCCCCCGCACGTAAAATCATTTTCTGCATCTGTAGGATGTGCAATGCCCCGGCGCCGTGAAGGTGTTCTGCGCTGGCGAGGCCGACGAGGTCCCCCTGGGCGGCCTCGATCCCGCCGACGCCGACGATCGCTGCCAGTGCGACGGGGAGCTCTTCATCAACCCTGACTGCACCATCGCCGGCAGGTGCAGGAGGTTCAGGGGCTCAGACTACATCCTGAGGAACGAGGTGTGCACCGGGGGAGAATTCGTCAAGGTGGACTTCCTCACCTGGGAGACGTCATGCGATCCAGACCCAAGCAATTGTCCTGGGCTTGGAGGGCTCTCCCTTGGGTGCCAGGTATACGGAATTCGCCAATGTAACTAACATAGGTCGGAATTAGTCATCGTCCATGCTCATGAGTCTGAGAGACTGGGGAGGGGGTCTCCAAAATTTTCTTTGGGGTGAGCATGCTCGAAAGACTGGTCTTTCGAGCTTTATATAGGGGGGGAACAAAATCCTTGGGTCTGGGCCATGGGGGAAAGTGGGGAGGAATATTTCTTGGGGCAAAAAATCTGCAAATTTGGGCTTGGGGGGGATCAGCAGTACATAAATTTTCTGCCTGGGGAGGATCGGATTTTTGCACCCTTAGGGGGAATTCCCCCCCAACCCACCCCTCGCTCATGTATGAATGTAGATGTAGTGATCTAGCCTCTAGTATAAATTGATGCCTAGTCTCATAGACGAAACTCAAATATCCTAAAATATCAAGAATAACAAAACAATAAAAAATTAAGGAAATTTACAGTAGAATATTGAGTCAAATTTATTGAAACTATTTTCTACTTCTTGTAACGCATCGTCTTCGATCCAGGTCGGCAGCCCGGACATCCCCAACATCGAGCTTTGCGACTACACCGAGATCGCCTCCACCGAGTTCTCCTCCTCCGCCTGCGAGTGCAACGGACAGGCCTACGTCAACGAGGACTGCACCGCCGGATTCAGCTGCATGGACGCCCTCCCCAACGGGCAAACCGGCGACGGCTGCCTCTACCAGTGCGACCCCGGATTCCGCCTCTTCCCCACCTTCTCCGACATCGGCACCGTGGTCACCTGGGCGTGCGTGGACGAGGACGAGGTGGTCTGCCCGGGAGAGTACAACAAGGTGTGCCCTCCGGACGAGGTCGACCCGATCGGTGACTCGTGCGACTGTCCTGGGGAGCTGCTGGTGTCGGGAGACTGCCAGTCAGCCGCGCTGTGCGAGACCAGCGACAGGAAGCTGGATATTAGCTGTCCGGGAACACAGGTAATTTAATTTGTAGCAACAAGTCACAAGCAATTGTTGTAGGTAAACTTGCTACACCGCCAGTAGCAGCAAGTTACATCAGTTGCAGCAATATAATGTTTCGAAAGCTATTGTATTATAGCACTGTGGCAGGAACCTTTGAAGAATAGTTTGTAGGAATTAGGGATGGTCACCGTGATCACCAGCAGCAGCAGCGGAGGCCGCTACAGCAACAGCAGTAACAACAACAGCGACATCAGTAGCCTCAGCAACAACAACAAAAGCAGTAGCAGTAGTAGTAGCAGCAGTAGCAGTAGCAATAACTACATAATTTTCTTGAGGTGGGGTACAGCAGCAAACCAATGAGTGGGGAAGGGTAACTAAACTTCACTGTTGATCCAATCAATTAATGCCAAACAAATCGCATTTCCTTCCCCTTAGATTGTGGACATCGACTTCCAGCGTTGGAGCGGCGACTGCCAGCCCAACAACGGCGCCTGCCCCGGCGGCGGCGGCGTGCGGCTGGGCTGCGGAGCAGGCTCCCCATCCGAGGTGCCCGAGATCTGCCCAGACGGCCGCTACGGCTTCGAGAACGCCTTCGGGCTGGGCAGATGCGACTGCAACAACAGAACCTTCATCAACGAAGAGTGCAGCGTGGGACTGCAGTGCAAGGACGACCTCCCTCCGGAGGTGGCCATCTTCCACGACGGATGCCTCAAGGCCTGCTCGCCCAGCCAGGTGCTCCTGCCGGACCTGTCCGACCCCGAGGGGTGGACCTGCGCCCCGGCGCCTGCAAACTCCTGCTCTGGGATCGCCTACGAGGCGCCCTGCGACGGGGAACTGGTGGGGGTGGCGCCGGACATCGGCGACTGCATCCGCGACGGGGACATCATCGTGGGGGACACCTGCACCTCCGGCGTGTACTGCGACGCGGGAGGGGGATATCCCTTCGCCAGCTGCGCCGCGGGGAACGTGCTGGTGGTCACCGACCCCACCGCCAACCCTCCCACCTTCACCTGCGAGTCCACCGCCACCCACACCTGCCCGCCCGGAGGCGGGTACAGGTACGGCAGCTACACCGCCCCCTCCACCACCACCACGACCACCCAGACCACCACCTCGGAGACCACCACCTCCACCCCGCCCGTAGGGGAGGACCCACTCGACTGCATAGTGGAGCAGAACCAGATAGGAGTCTGCGACGGATGCACCGGGCAGGCAAGGAATTCAACAATTCAATTTAAAAATCCCCGTTGCAATTTCCTTTTCCTATGGTTTTTTTTGTTCGACTTGATGTGATTGCGCAACTGGACAAAAAACATGAATTCCTCCCTCCCCTCCTCCTTAATAGGTTTTCATCAACGAGGACTGCACGATAGCCCACGAGTGCGGCACGGACGGCATCGACGACGGCTGCACGGTGACCTGCGCCGACGAGAACCTTCGCCTGGTGCCGAACTTTGGCGCGGACGGCGTCAACATCGAGTGGACGTGCCTGCCGGACGAGGACCACATCTGCGACGGGGAGTTCAAGGTCTTCTGCCCGGGGGCGCCCGACGAGGTGCCGGAGGAAGGGCTGGAACCGGGCATTGACGAGGACGAGAGGTGCACGTGCGACGGGCAGGTGTTCGTGACCCCCGACTGCAAGCACGCTGACCGGTGCCGCCGCCTGGGCGGAGGGGACCTGACGGGCGGCGACGGACAGTTCGTGGTGCGCGAGGAGATCGACTGCGGCGACGGCGACGAGACCATCGTCTTCGACTTCTTCTCCTTCGAGCCCACCTGCGAGGCCAACGTGGACAACTGTCCCAACCAGGGCGGATTCGCACTCGGTTGCACCGTCGGCGCCATACCCATCCCGGAAGACCCAAGGTGCGAGTACACGACCAAGGACTTCACCACAGATATCTCCTGCGACTGCGACAACCAGGTAAGGAAGAAATGACCCAGAGGAAACTGTAATCTTTGAATATTTTTTGCTGCAGCAGGATCAGCAGTAGCAGCAGTAGCAATAGCAATAGCTGTAGCAGCAGCAGCACTGTGAAAGCATTAATAATGTGCAAGATGCAACAACAGAATTGACTACGAAACCACACAACGATCTAATGAATTTGTCCTCACATGATTTAATTTGCAACGATTACTCCGAAATATAATATATTACAATACAAAACCAACCATGCAACGAGAGCAAAACAGACGTCTACATGTGGAAATTATTTTTTTATATATAAAACACGCCTTCTTTTTCTTCCCCCGCAGGTGTTTGTGAACGAAGACTGCAGCGCTGGCTTCCGCTGCCTGGACAATCTTCCAGGCTCGCTGACCGGGGATGGCTGCCTGGTGGAGTGCGACCCCGGATTCGTCATGGTTCCGCAGTTCTCCAGCGCCGGGTCGCAGGTGGAGCTCCAGTGCATCTCCGAGACGGTGGCCACAGTCTGCCCGGGGGCGTACAACATCGAGTGCGTATCAGATCCCATCGATCCTGTCGGAGAGGACTGCATCTGCAACGGGGAACTCTTCGTTTCGCCGGACTGCACGTGAGTGGGAACTTAAATTTGCTTTACTAATATTTTTTAAAAAAAGTTGGCAAACAGTTTTTTTATTATCAAAATAATTTTGGTCTTTCTTTAGCACTGCCGACCTTTGCATTGAGCGCGGCACCAATTTCATCCAGGGCGAGATCACCTGCCCGCCAGGACAGATCGTGGACGTCGACTTCGCAGCGTACGGAGGGGACTGCCAGGCAAGGAGGAGGAGAAACAGTTTTATTTCATTTTTTTGGTTTAAGACATGATCCTATTCGCTGTCCTGCAGGACGACGACGGCAGTTGCCCCTACGCCGGCGGCTTCCGAATCGGGTGCGGCGACGGGCATCCGCAGGACGTGCCCACGCTCTGCCCCGAAGGATACGGGAGGGTAAATTAACTTTGCTAATTAAAAAGTAAAATATGTGTGAAAGGATAGTTTTATTGCAGGACCAGACCTTCGGCATCGGCGACTGCGACAGCAGCTGCGACGGCAAGGTGATGATCTCCCCCGACTGCATCTACGGCCTCCAGTGCAGCGGGAACGTGCCTGACCCTGTCGAAATTGACGGATGCGCGAAGGCCTGCGCCGGGTCGGAGTACCTCGTGCAGAACCTCACCAACCCGGACCTGTGGAGCTGCGAGCCAAGGGCCACTACAGAGTGCCTCGGGGAGTACACCATAGACTGCCAAAACCCGGTAAAAAGGCAAAATCCCGCTGACAAAATTCAAATATTTCAGCGACATTTTGAAATACCGTAGTTATTTTTTTATCAAAATAGTTGTCGGTCTCAACCATTTTTTTAAAATAACTTTGCTTCATCCACCAAAAGGACATCGACTACACGGCGGAGGCAACTTCGGCCCTGTGCGATTCTACCTGCGACGGCGAGATCTTTGTGACCATGGACTGCACCTCCGCCTTCCGGTGCGACCGCTCCGTCCAAGGCGGAGGCAACGCCGAGTCCTGCTCCGGCCCCGGCGAGGTGCTCTCCGTCACCAGCCGGGAGATCTTCGGGTGGTTCGAGTGCCTGGACGCGGTGGCGGACGAGGCCCTGTGCCCGCCCATCGGCGGCTATAGGTACGGCTGCAACAGCTTCGACACCATCACCACCACCACCACCACCACCACCACCACCACCACCACCACCACCACCACCCCGGTGGACGGGGGCACCACGGAGGACAACGGAGTGGGAGACGACACCACGAACACCACCACCACGGAGGAAGACGGAGGGGTAACAACAAACGATGCTAATAATAATTGGTACTCCCCCCCCCATGCAGCACTTTTCTGCTTCCCATTTTTTCCAGAGGCCGACCGACGATCCTCCCCCGCCCGACACCACCATGTTCTTCAGCGGGGCGGAGTCCGCTTTGCAGGGAACAAAGGGATTGCTGTCGGTTCTCCTAGCAGCAGTTCTTACTGCCGCCGCAGCGCGATGAGGAATCAAAGAAACTCTTATATGTACAATTTCTATTTTTATGCATCCTGCTGCGCAGAGACTGAAGTGGGACTTGTCCAAGGAATGAGCGCATGAGTGTCTATTTTTTGAAAAGGATGTGAAGAAGTTCAGAAGTATACAATGTTTTGTAAGCCAAGCCAATAAGAGAAACAATATAGTACGAGATCATCATCATTCGCCAAATACCTCTTGTTGTTGTGCCGACAGGCACGGCTATTGAACGGACAGGCTCGCTAGTTTTTGTCCATGTGTAGGGCCAGGCACGACGTACGGATTCACACTTTTTATTCTGTCGAATTAGTCATGCTTCTGGAACCGAAAGGCAGGTCCAATAAATATTCCAGATAAGACGGGCAAATCCGCAGCCTCCTAGGTAGTACATAATGCCGTTGCGTCGTCAAAAAATCAATGGTGTATGGAAGTTTTTTTAATCTGACATTGAACTCCTCCTATTGTCAACTTTTCACACCTAGCAGTTCGAAAAAAAGGGATTTAGATAGCACCCTTTCCAGACGTATTGACGGCGACATCTGACAGTCGATGCTTGACCACCGCCATGAGGAGCTTCCTCCCCCTTACAATCCTGGCCTTGGCCTTTGCCTCCGCTCCGTCGTCCGCCCAACTGGTCGATTTCTGCGAGGACGGCGAGAGCGTGCACCTGCCCTTCAACCCTATCGGCACCTGCTCCTGCGAGGGCCACACCTGGGTGGCCGAAGGGTGCCAGAGCGCGTTCTTCTGCGAGGAGGAGGGGACCAGTAACGGGTGTTACTTGGTATAGGGGAAATCTACTGGTTTTGCACAAGAGACTTTTTGTTTCCTCAGCGTTTGCTGCTGCTGCTGTAGTTGCTGCTGCAGTTGCTATTGCTGATAATGATAATGTTGTTGCCGACGCCAACGCCTCCTCCGCTTTTTTGATGTGGAGCTTTTCTACTGGAGCTATTCTTCCCTCTTTCTGTATCCAGCAATGCGAGGGCGACGACATCATCTTCATCGATGCCCAGGCCGGCCAGTGGGAGTGCGCTCCAAACACTCCGGACGGACCCATCGCCTCTTCACTCAACGACGCTGACCGCTCGATCCAGGTGTGTCCCTTGGGCGGCTACCAGCTGTGCGGCTCCTCCGGCCGCGCCCCGGTCCCGGACGAGTACGACTCAAACCCACTTGGCTCCTGCCACTGCGACGGGGAGGTCTGGGTCTCGACAGGGTGCTCGTACGCCTTCCAGTGCGACTCATCCAGGGACGACGAGGGCGTGCTCACGCCGTGCGCGGACGTGAGAGAGATTTCTTGGCTAAGCGCCAAAACTTTTAATAACATGATACTTAATCAGGGCCAAGTGATCGTCCTGAGCGAGGACAACGAGCTGGTCTGCGACGACACCGCCTTCTGCGTTGCCAGCGGGATCCACACCAACTGCCCGGTGCCGCTCTGCACGTTCGGATCAAACGAACTAGGGGAGTGCGGATGCGAGGATCAGGTGACTTGATTAAATTCACCATCTATTATCAAAAGAGTGAAAGACAATGCCTCGTTCGTTCGCCAGTTTTTCATCAGCGACGACTGCACCGAGGGCTTCTGGTGCACCACCAACGTGGCGGACCCGGTCGCGCAGAACGGGTGCAGGAAGACATGCAAGTAAGGGACAATTAATTTCCCCAACCCGTTGAAGAGTTTTCCATCTGCGAAATACAACTATAGCCCAAACGAGATCCTCCAAGTGGACGTAGCCGGCCACGACTGGGAATGCGTCGACAATCAGGTGGGCTTACTTACGGAGGGAAAGAAAACATGACCAAAAGCAACTTTGGTCCTACCCAGGGTGGCGCCCGCCGGTGTCCCGGTTCCTACTACGTTGCCTGCGAGGAGGAGCCGGTGGTCCCCCAGGTGTCAGAGTGCTCAGAGGACTGCATCAACTCCAACCTTCGCCTGCTGGTCGGGCCTGACTGCTCCTCCGCCTTCCTCTGCAACGACCGACTGGTGGGAGGGGGAAGGGAAATCCAGTGTCCGGAGCAGACCATCGTGGAGTGGGACCCGCTCAGCTGGCAGATCAAGTGAGGAGTGGTGTTGTTACTGCTGCTGCTGCTGCTGTTGATGATGATGATGATGATGATGATGATGATGATGATGATTGTTGTTGTTGTTGCTACTGCGGCGTTTGGTGTTGCTGCTGTTGTTGCAAATGCTTGTATTTCTGTTGCTGTTGTTGTTGTTGTTGCTGCTGCTACTGCCAAGTTTTGTGTTGCTGCTGCTGTTGTTGCTAATGTTTCTATTTCTGTTGCTGCTGCTGTTGTTGTTCTTGATGCTGTTTTTGTTGTTTTTGCTGCTGCGGGCAGTTATGGTGCCTCTTTTCTAATGTTCTTCTGCTATTATTTCTTTCCTCCTCCGCGTAGCTGCCAGGAAGACGTCGGTCAGTGCCCTGACATGGGCGGCTTCCGCCTTGGCTGCAAGGCGGACGCGGACCCCGACGCCAGCGAGCCGCTCTGCCACTACTCTGACAACAACCTTGGCACCTGCGAGTGCGAGGGGCAGTTCTTCCTCAACGCCGACTGCACCCAGGGATTCTACTGCCACGCTGAGAGCGAGGGGGCGCTGGCGGCGGGGGCGGAGGGATGCTCAAGGACCTGCGAGGCGGGCTACATCCTGGAGGTGGACAACTCGGTGGAGGGGGACCCAAGGTGGATCTGCATCGACAACTTCCTGGGCGAGCTGGAGTGCGAGGGGCCGAGCGAGTCAAAGACGCAGTGCGTTGATGATGATGACGAGGACGGTGCGATGGCCAACGGCGTCGCTCTTGCCGCAGTGGCGGCTGCGGGAACTATGGCACTGATCGCCCGCTAACGGATGTACACTCTGTTCAGCCAAAATTACGTTCGAGGACTTAAGAATGCACTATACACTAAAAAAGTATTTTGCGAAGTTGCTGCTGCGTAAAATTTTATTGCCCCGATTGTTACAATCCGCTCTATCTCAATCACAGAACGTTCAACTTATCTTGAATTCTGTTTCTGAATGCGCGAACGAAGAACAGTTATACCTGCTTGTTGGCTGGGAGAAATACCCGAACACATAACTTCGTCCAAAAAAAAGTCAAAACATGGAGGTAGCAGAAGACGAGGACGAGGAAGAAGAGGCAGAGGATCGGCGACAAAAGAAATCACGAGGAGGAATCGGAAGCGACGAAACGGCAAAGGAAAAAAAGGGTCGCTTCGATTACTTCAAGGCCAGTCCGGCACCCCATTTCGGGAGGCAGAAGAGGGTCGGCGGTAAGTTAATTATCCTCGATTATTGGTAAAGTATCTAGCTAGAATTGGTATTTGAATTAAAAGGGGACAAGAACAGCCGTTTCTTTGACGCCGGTCGCCTTCTCTTCGGCCTGGCTGTGGAGCTGGGACTGTTGGCTGTGGCGGTGGCCGTCGTGGCAAGGGTCTTCGGAGGGGCATTCAGGAATCTCGGGTGACGGAAGAAATCAAGAAAAAGGCCAAATGTGAATATTTTCTCCATTTCGTCAAAATATATCATGCATTTATATCATATTCTCTCTTGTGTCTATATTTAAGACTTTATATTTAAGACATCCGGAAAATACGATGTACGGAACTGTCCTGAATGTCCAGGACCCAAAAAGGAGAAATGCTTGCTTCTCTGCTGCTGCTGCTCCTACTGGCACCAATGAACTGTACACTACTGCACATACGAGAAGAGCACTTGTGAAAAATTGACCTAAGCTGTACTAGTAGTATACGCAAAGAGGATTTTTTACCCCCGCCTCCCATTTCCACTGGCGTAAAACAGAAGGGGAGGAATGGAGAGGGAGAAACGGGGAGGGGAGGATGTCCCGCGTCCGCCACTTCTTCTCCCATTTTAAATTGATGCATTGGTGGCCATTCTCTCTTCCTCCCCTCATTCTTTCTCAGTCAGTTTCTGTTCTCGTTCGCGCCACTTTCGTGTGTCCACCTTTTTTAGCTTTTGAATATGTTTGTGGAGATCGTGTGCATCATGCTGCTGTTCGCCGCCACCGTCGACGACGTCTTTGCCGATGATGGCGACAGCGACGATGGCAGCGAAGTCGAGTCCGATTCCGACGACGACGAGGACACGGAGCTGACGGAAAATACTCTGCCTGGAGGAGGAGGAAAAGAGGACAGCGGAGGAGGGGGAGGAAAGAGGAGCAAGGGGAAGATCCAGCACCTGAGCAAGGAAGTCAAAGACCTGAAGAAGCAGGTACCAAAACCGTCTACGATCAACTCGTCAAACGTGCACGAAACCCTTTTTCTTACAGGTTGAGGACATGCTACAAGAGATCCGCAACCAGAACCAGGCCCTGTTCAAGCACGCCGACCACAACCGAATCCTATCAGGAAAGGTGTCTGAAATGTCCAAAGAGCTCAAGTCTCTCCGGAGGGACCGGTCGACGGCGGAGGAGAAGCTGCAGCTCATGGAGTTCAAGACGGCAAAGAAGGTCAAGAAGGTCAAGGCTAAGATGGCGGGGCTTGGGGTCAGGCTTGGTAAATAATGAAAGCATCTCTTCTTACAAAAAATACTTATAAATTTATAACAATTAGACCTGTGCAAGTGCCCGCTGGCGAACGGCATGTCCCCCGCTGTGACGCCGGCGAACCAGGGAGTTGTGGTCGGGATGCCCGGTTCAGGCGGCGTGGGATCAAACGGCGGCGGCCGAGTCAACTACGGTCCCAACGGCGGGGGAGGCATGGTGGCTCCGCCCTCGTCCCCGGTGCAGCCGACGAGAAACGTCTACGGCAACATGTACGCGGTGGAGAATGACGAAGACGAGGACAAGGAGGACGAGGACGAGCTGAGGGAGCTGGAGGAGCAGATGGAGAGGAAGAAGAAGGAGAGGAAAAGGTGAGGGATGGTTTACGAGGAGTTCGCTTGATTCAAGCTTGAAATTTAATAAATGTCTGCAGGAAGAGGAAGGAGCTGAAGAAGAAGCGGAAGAAGGAAAAGAAGAAAGAGAAGAAGAGGCAGCGCTCGGGAACCTCCAGCAGCGGCAACAACAGCAACAACAAGAGCTGGCGCGTGCAGGGCTCCAACCACATCTTCGTGACGGGCGGCTCCTCCAACTCGACCGAGGTGGTGGACATCAACTCCCCGCGCAGCCCTTGCCCGGCCTTCGCCGAGTACCCCCTCCCCAACGTAAAGGGCGCCGTGGGCACCTTCATCGCCGGCCGCCCCGTTGTCTGCGGAGGGAGGAGCTCGGTGGAGGACTACTACGACGCCTGCTACGGGTACGTCGTGGCAAACGACTCATGGGTGAAGGGCGAGAGCATGGGGGAGAGGAGGTTCCAAGCCACCGCAATCATGATTGACTCGAGGAGGTGGTGGATCACGGGAGGGTTCAGCGGTACGCACGTCTACAACACAACGGAGATATACCAGCCGGGGAAGGGATTCACGAAAGGTACACACCAGGAAAGTTGAAAGAGAGAAATTTGCTAGTTATTTCTTTTTTTCCAGGTCCGAATCTTCCCGAGGTGACTTTCCAGCACTGCCTGGTCAAGATAAACGCCACGCACATTTTCAACGTCGGAGGTTTCCCCTACAGCAAGTGAGTCATTTGGAAGTAAAATTACTTTATTGGTAACACTCGAGGCAGAATGTAACAGAAAATAGCTCTACACAATTGGGCTATACGCAATGGAAAGCTTCGAAGCACCGCAAAAATATTTATCTAGTGTAAGGCATCTCCTTGGCTTGAATTATTGAATTGAGGTAATCAAAAACTGCGGCGGAATCCATCACAGCTCGTCGTGCCCCGGCCTCTGCGTCCACTTGTCTATCTTTCCCGCGGGGTTCCTCCTCCATGCGTCGCCGTCCCCTCCGTAGTTGTGGTTGACCTCCCTCCGGAAGAACTCTATGGTGGACCTGAGTCCGTCCTGCAGTCCGATCCTGGGCTCCCACCCTAAGACCCTCTTGGCCAGGGCGATGTCCGGCCTCCTCCGCTGAGGGTCGTCCTCCACAGGGTCCAGGTGGACCACGCGGGAGGGGCCGCCAACCTCCGATAGGATGACGTCGGCAAAGTCCAGGATGCTTCGCTCGACAGGGTTGCCGAGATTGACCGGGCTGAAGAAAAATTAGATTAGAGAAAACTGCTTTGGATGGAATGACCCACCCGCCACCACCGATCATATTAAGAGCAAAGTCAGCAAATACGAAAACTCGTAAGAAAGTCAAAACGCTAAAAATGCAAGCAACCCTTTCCATACCCAGCCTTTGGAGGATATCTGAGCAACGATTAGGAAATTGATTTAGCAAAGTTCCTGATCATCTTTCGTCCAGCTCACCCCGTGTAGTTTGACTCCATGAGCCTGACGAGTCCGTCGACCAGATCAGTCACGTACTGGAAGCTCCTTGTCTGGCTCCCGTCGCCGTACACCGTCACGTTCTCCCCCTTGATGGCCTGGATGACGAAGTTTGAGACGACCCTCCCGTCGTTCATGTGCATCCTCGGGCCGTAGGTGTTGAATATCCTCGCCACCCTGACGTCGACGCCCGACTGCTGCGCGTAGGCGAACGCCAGCGCCTCAGCGACCCGCTTCCCTTCGTCGTAGCAGGCGCGGGGACCGATCGGGTTGACGTGGCCCCAGTAGGTCTCGGGCTGCGGGTGCACCTCGGGGTCGCCGTACACTTCGGAGGTGGAGGCCACAAGCACGCGCGCGCCCACACGCTTGGCAAGGCCAAGGACGTTCACCGTGCCCACCGTGTTGGTCTTGATCGTCTTGACCGGGTTGTGCATGTAGTGCGGAGGGGAGGCGGGAGAGGCCATGTGGTAGATCTCGTCAACCTCAAGGAAAAGCTGGGGAAAAAAGATTTTTAAATTTATTTAAATTTCGCTACGTTGTTAAGACCCGTACCGAGTTAACAATGTCGTGGTTGAGCAGCTCAAAGTTCTCGTGGTGCACCCAGTGCTCGACGTTCCTCTTCCTCCCCGTGAAAAAGTTGTCGGCGACGATGACTTCGTGCCCGGCCAGCATCAGCCTGTCGACCAAGTGAGACCCGACGAAGCCTGCCCCTCCCGTGATCAGGATCCTCTTCTTCTCCTCGTAGTTGAGGAACTTGACCCGGGGAAAGGTCTTGGCCACCGGGGAGGTGGAGTGCAGGTTGGGATCGCCGTTGTGGTGCTGCTCAAGGTGCCGCAGTCGCTGAGCCTCCTCGTAGGCTTCTTTGTCCTTCAACTAATTTAAAAGTATAAAAATAGCAATGTCAACAAATTCACAAATAATAATTACTTCTTTTTTTAAAAAAATATCACCTGGGCTTTCAAGGAAGCGACTTCTTTCTCCAGCTTCTCCACGTGCTCCTTGAGCGCCTCGGATGAGATCGCCGCGTCTTCCGCCTTTTTGACAGCCTCATTCTCAGTCGTCGTGGACGATAACGTCACGAACGACAACAACAGCAGCAGAAAGGGTTTTCCCTTTATATACTTCATATTTTCTTGAGAAAAAAAATCAATCGACTGAAGAGTTTATTTCGTGTAGTTGACAAGTAGACAAATACTACACAGATGCGCGGTGTGTCTTTGGCAAGCTACGATTTTTTCATGTATGCCGTCTTCTCATGACTGACGTCCTTTAAAAGCACGGATGTAAACTTTGATTTTTGTGTGAAATTCCTCCAGTCTTCTTTTTCGCTAGTTTCTACTGCTACAACAACATGTGAAAATTTCCGGGGGAGAAATGTTTGAGCTCCACTTTTGCTCTGCTTCTTACCAGCCTCGAGTCCAAAAACTGTACGTACCTCTCTGGGTCAATTTTCTTAGCTGCACATGTTCACCAATTTTCTGTTTCGCATATTCCGTACAACAGGTGTAACAGCACTTGCTGACCACTACCACCACCGCCAAGTAACGATATGTCCTTTCCGGCGTGTTCACCTTCGGTTGTCAAGTGAACCTAGTCAGCTGCTCCTGTACACTGCAATATTCTGACAGGAGAAAGGAGCCAGGTTAGAGAAAGATTGTTTGAGGGAAAGTCGACGCCGTCGCCTCAGACACTTTCCCCCCTCCCCTACCTCCTTCTACGGCTCGAATATCCACCGCGGATGGGATCATAGCAGCCTCTTTGTTTTGAACATTTCTATGAGCGAAGAAGGGCCAATCAATCCATACTTCGTTCGTTACAAATGAGACCCTATAACGAACCGGCACAAGGATATGAAATATACAATATTGCAGAGTTAAAGAGAAGGGGAAAATGTTTGCCTTATTATGTTGCTGCGGATGCTGCTGCTTCTCTAGTTGTTTGTCCCCTTCTGTAGTTGCGTTTTTGCTACTGCTGCTGTTGCTACTGTTTTTGCAGTTATTGCTGCCGCTACTGCTGTCGTCGCTAATGCTCTTGTTCGTGTCTTTGGCCTTTGGTATCCATTGGCGGTGGAGGCACTGTTTCTCTATATCCCCCCTTCAGCGAGTAGCGACAGCAACCATTCCCTTCCCTTTTTAAGCACTGCTTATTCCATCTCTCCCCCCTCAGCAACGCCTGGCTGATGGACTTCGACAGCGGCGCGTGGAGTGCCACCAAGCCGATCGGCCACTCCCGCGACGCCCCGCACTGCGCTATGACGGAGAGGAGGAACGGGAAGGTGGAGGTGGTCGTGGCCGGGGGGTCGCTGCCGGGATCGGAGGTCACTACGGAGATATTCTCAGTCACGGACAACAGGCAAAGTAACACACTTTAAAGTACTTTATATATAATATATTTTTTTCTTCAAAATCAGGTGGCGCCAAGGGCCAAGACTTCCCCAGGCTGTCATCTACGGCGTTTCCGTCTCCTACCGCAACTCTCTGCTCCTCCTCGGGGGGAGGGAGATGGCGGGGGAGCTCGAGGAGCTGGATCTGGTCTACGAAGTGAGATTCCCGTATTTTTTGACTATAATTAATTTTACCTCCTCTCCGATCAGTACGACGCTCTGAAAGAGACCTGGAGCCAGCTTCCCACCCGCCTCGACG
>JAAUXU010151822.1_pt1 | contig 15421 bp, 17 predicted proteins | sample 7278151 | NCBI WGS metagenome assembly JAAUXU01 (sample SAMN14350113, study PRJNA611818) | marine sediment metagenome | isolation source: surface marine sediment (1.8m) | place: French Polynesia: Moorea | collected 2018-08 | reverse complement strand
GGGGTTGGGGGGCGAAGTCCCCCAAAAGTGGGGGGCTTGGGGGCCGGGAGCCCCCCCCAGAACATTTCAGCCACTTTCACTTTCATGTACTGGTCAAAAACATCGAATTTCAGCAGCGACCAGCACGGTGCTCCGGTCAACTCATCACATTTAAACTGCTCTAGCATAACAATGAGTGCCTGAAACTTGACGAAACTGCAGGATCTCATGTCTGACACTCTCCACTACACATTCCAACCTTAAATTCAATTACAATTACCCCACTAAGCATAGCACAACAATTTGTACCAAGCAACATTATTTATGGCAAGCACTGCATGAGTTTGCTCACAAGTCAGTAAAAACGTAAAAGTCAGTAAAAATTTTATGTAGCAACAATTACACTAAAAAAAATGACCTTGCTCTTTCCAATGCTAGAGACTAATCTGAGTTTGCTCGCAAGTCAGCAAACATTTTTGTAGCAACAATTATACTCAGTAAAAATTAGTCTTACTCTTTGCAGTGTTAGAGACTAACATGAGTTTAATCGCATGTCAGTAAAAGTTTTATGTAGTAAAAACTCAGCTGAAACAACCTTGCTCTTGCTATGTTAGGAACTAAAAATGGATTTGTTCACGTGTCCGTGAAAGTTTTGTGAAGTTGACATTACACTCAGTAAAAATAACTGTTCTGAGACTTAAAAAATTAGTTTTTAACATGTCAGTAAAACTTTCATGTAGTAAAAGTTGTTCCTTGGGCTTTAGGGTAACCTCCTAGAAAGCCGTACCAGTGAAGATCAACTTAGAGGGTTGAGAGGTGAACTGGTAGTCCGTGGCAGGAAGCCTCACCCACACACACCCCACACCCTGAAGAAGTTCCCCGGGTGAAAGACGTGCCGGCCGACGATCCGCTGAAAACCCCTCAGTAGGAATTGGCAAGACGATGCGACGTACATGTTTATCTCGGCCATCAGATATCCATTGACCTTCAGTACTTGCAGCATTATCTTATTTTTTTCGTTATTGTATTGAACTTTCCTTACGAAGCCCATGAGTTTGGGCCTGCTTCGGTCCGACCTCATGCTGAACAGCATGGAGAACTGCGGCCCCGCACCGTTTTGCTGCTGGAAGCAGGTCGAAATTAACACGATTGCCTCAGGCTTTGGCTGGCTTGGACCGGCATCCGCTCTCATTCATAGGTTTGTGTGTAGTTATTAGTCTCTGTAAATAATAAATGTCTTCATTGCATTGCTTGGGCTGTTCCTCCTTTATCGCATAACCTTGCTGTGCCTTAGTACTGCTCTGTATATTTGCTTTATGCAATTTCCTTAACCTTCTAGTTAGTGGCTCCTAATGTTCTGTTTGACAGTATCTCCAGGGTTGTGAATCACCTTGCAGTGTTCACACGACTGAATTTCTTTCGTACGCGTAACGTCTGTCCTTAAAGCTTCTTCTGTGCCATTCAAAGCCAGAGGCAATTCTGTCCTAGGTAGCTCATTAGCATCTTCAGGCCCTGTGCACTGTGTGCGTGCTGCAAGGTCATTCACTGTGCAGTAATTTCTCACTCTTTTTATTTGCAGCCCGTCTCTCTGGGCCTGTTTAGATCTGACTATTTCTACTGCTGCTGTAACAGGGTAATTAAGCAGGTGGAGTTCAATACGATTGCCTCCAGCTTTGGCGGGATCACCTCCAAGCTTGTCCCAGCACATAAGTTAGTATAAGTCATGTACATTTTAACAATTGATGCCATACATCGTCACACTGATATTGTATGCATAAATGCCTCTTTGTTTTGGTTGCTGCTTCACCTGCACAAAGGCATGATCTATGTGTGTCCTGCATGCGTGCGTGCTTGTGTGTGTGTGTGTTTATGTGTGGTCAGACTGTGTTGTCCTGTGTTTCCTTCTTGAGCTTGTCAGGATGTAGAACGACTGTGTTGCAGCTAATGACGTCCATCTTTGGGACACAATACAAGTGCCCTCAATTAATTGTGCATTTGCATTTTTAGGTTTGTCCTACTCGAGATGGGCAAGAAGGAGCTGCTTACTAACGTAGGTCGATCCTGTTAAATTCAGACCATACCTGCCATAAAACGCCCTTATTCAGATCCCAGAAAACAAGGCCCTTGAAGGATTGTCTGGAGCAATGCTTGAAGCTTGGAAGATCTACGACGCTCCAAAGTAAGCTTATGTTCATAGAGGACAAGGCCCGTACAGGACAATATGTTTTTCGGCAGATCCGTGATCATGTTCATCGTAGAAGACGTCACGTACAACATCTGCGACCAGAAGTTTCACGAGATAGAAATTCGCAAACGAAATCCTGACGTCTTCGTTGTCAGGAAGACTCTCACTGAGGTGCATGATCAGGGTAGACTGGACGAGAAAAAGCGGCTGTTCGTCGATGAACAAGAAGTCGCCGTAATCTACTTTCGCTGCGGATATTCGCCAGACCAGTATCCGACTGAGAAAGAGTGGGACGCTCGTCTGATGATGGAGAGATCGATGGCTATCAAAAGCCCCTCTATCCAGTACCACCTAGCTGGAACCAAGAAGGTGCAGCAGCAATTGGCACTCCCTGGCGTTCTTGAGCGGTTTATCAAGGACGATGCCAAGATCAACTCCGTCAGAGGAATATTCACTGGGCTCTACCCGCTCGATAAGGTAAGTAAGAATTTACCATTGAGTTTAGAAACATATAAAGATGCTGCACTATTCATCTAAGAGCGATGCCGGGAACGCGGCCTTTGCCAAGGCCCTCAGCCGTCCTGACCTCTTCGTGGTGAAACCACAGCGAGAAGGAGGAGGTAACAATGTCTACGGTGAAGACATTGTACCGTTCCTCCAGAGCATCGAGGACTCCAACGAGCGCAACGCTTATATTCTCATGGACCGAATCCATCCCCCGAAGACCATCAACTACATGATCAGGCCAGGTTCAGGCAAAGCTACTATGAAGAGCGTCATCAGTGAGCTGGGGATCTTTGGATACGTCATTGGCGACCATGAGCGTATCATCTCGAATCAACAGGTAGGTTACAGGGTTACCAAGCAATTTGACACGACTTCCAATGCTTTTTATTTCTTCTAGGTTGGTCACATGCTAAGAACCAAACTCAGTGACGTAAACGAGGGTGGCGTGGCTGCTGGACTCGGCGCGCTTGACTCTGTGTTCCTGGTGGACGCCGAAAGCTGTTGTCCCGATGGCTGCGACCCGAAGACCTTAGGGGGAGCGGAACAAACATGCTGCCCAGAAGCCTGCTCTGAATGTTAGCTTTTCAACGTCCTTACGGGACCCATTGACGGCTCTCATTGCACTGTCTAGTTCTCAACCTCAACGTCAGAAAGCGCTGGAACAGTTGTCTCTGGTGCACCAATGGTCATGATTATTTTTCAGTTGAATATATGAAAGCTCCAATAAAAAGAAGTTTGAGATTTCTACTTGAACACTTAACTCCTCCAATGCATTGTAGAAAGAGTGATGGGCTGATGGCAATGTTGACTTTCATTAGAGCTGTGCAGTGGTCTGACCACACATTCTACGATCGGTTGAGATGATGACCTTTCAACATGACATTGACGACAAGGCACAGCATCCACCGCGGAATGCGCCCGAGGTCTCATCTATTCACTTCTCTTACCTGAAAATATCCAAGGAATCATGTGCAGAGCTTAAATACCGAGATTTCGATCGTTTGCACTGTTTCCCTATATTACCACGAGCCTTGTGATCTTTCCGGTCGTGCTCAACATTTGTCTGAGGTTTTTTAACAGCAATCCCGACCTCGTCTAACTGCTCTAACAGCCCGAGGAGGAAAGATATTGTGCAAGAAATATTTTAGCCAAAGGGTGAACAAGTCTGAAATTTTCGGTGATTTTTTTTTCTAAAACTTTTAGGTGAAAGGTGTAGATTTAAGACAGTTCGTCTTTTTCCAGTTCTGTAGTGAAGAAAAGGGAACAGGACTTCCTGACGAATTAAAAGAAGCCTTTGGTATTGACGTTCCCCAAGCCAATCGGCTTGACCGTCCGGCAAGTTTCGACGTCGATGTCGATAAAGAAGACTTTCTCCGGGCTGCCGTCGCCTTCGCTTAAAAAGTGGCGTGTTCCATGCCAATTCCTACAGATGACGGACGTTGAGACGAAGACTCTAGAGGAATTCTTGCTGCTTGGAACCCCGGAGAGCGAGGGATATGACTGACAAAGGAGTAGAACTGGCGCTCGTCGTTGGAAGCGTCAAGTCCACAGCGATATGAGGTATTGCCGTCTAGACAGTGGCGGTGGTGGGCCAGGCAGGCTCATGCTACTAACTGAAAGTGACGTTCGTACTCTTTGTACAGTCCTTCCCGTAAGTAATTTCCTCGAGCATGACGTCAACTCATACCGGAACTTGTAGATGATATCCTAGGGTTGATGTTGAGTACAGAGGTTCCATGCTTAGGCTGCCCATTTTGGTGCTACAGTGCTCAAAAGGAGGCCACCTTGGAGATGATTGAAAATGGGCTTTTTCAGGGGGTGAAAGTCGAAATCTACATAGGCTAATCCTGCCCCCCATTTCCAGGGGGATTCACTCCCTGGACCCTCCAGCACCATGTGCAAGCACGCGAAAAACGCGTTCAGGGTGAGAGTTTTCTGGGTTCAAGTTGCAAAAATAGGTCGACAGAGTGACAAAACGCATCGACAATCTGGACGAGGCTGGACAGCCAGATTTCACTATTCTTTTTCAATAAAAGAATAATGATCACAGTGGAGGCAGCAAAGTCTTTCTCCTTCACTCCAGATGACACTCACTAGTGAATGCAATCTGGATTTGATTGTCTGGATAGTTGTTCAATAATCGAGAGTCTTTACAAAATTGATAGCAACCAAAAACACAACTGTACGAAAGAGAACTGTTCATGATGGACCTGTCTCAGACACAGACTAGTTTCTGATAAAAGCTGTTGTTTTTCCTCTTGAACTCTTCGTCGAGACACTCGACGTGCATGAGAGCGAAGTACAAATCATCTTCAGTGTTAATGCTGTCGGCCTGACAAAGCAGCTGTCTCCGGTTACAGTCATAATCCGGTCATCGCTCTTCCCTGTCCCGATTTTTCACTTCACAAAAAGGGGGCACATTAATCGGTTAAAGTCATGAAGTTCCGCTAACAGTCAACTAACAATGAGAATGTTACAATGGGAAATGGGAAAATTAAATGTTAGATTTTTGGAACCTAGACTCTCATTCCATTGTCCCCAATGGACTGCTTAATGCAGCGAGGTACAAGGCTTGGACACGCAACAGCAACAGCGCCGTGGTGGCAACAATTGCGAGGGAAACTCCAAGGTAGTAGCGAATTTCTTAGCTTTTCTGTCTTCTCTGGTATGAGTTTTAAGAACATTTCGGACAGTCATGAAAACCTTGGGTCCGGAGGTGACGACTAAAACCGGACACTACTGTACTGAAGCACTGCAGCCAATGAAGTTAAGCTCAGTGAAGCTGTCACATTGCGATCGATTTAACTAAATGAGTTAGTTTTTTAATATTAGTTTTTATCCAAATTTTAATATTTCCTTCCTCAACTGTACTTCACTGCATAAAACTGAAGTCAACCTAGCGAAACTTCATAACAGCGGAGGAAACAGTGTAGTGACACAATACTTTCACATGCAGAGAAAGGTTTATAAAATCGCAATTTTTCCTAAAATCAGCGTTCGACCACATCTAAAAGAAAAGCCGATACAAGGATTGAGACTGTGAGGCCAAGACTTAAAGGCTTAGAGGCTTTTAAAATAAGTGCACAAACACACTAGCTTAAGAAGGGGCTTGAGACATTCTAGCAGCTGTAAACTTTCCAAGCTCTGGTGGGCTCGGATTCGACAGTTTTTGAGTCGAGCTGATGTGGGCCGAGCCTCAGCAAGTCACATCCTTGGTCTAAGTTCTCGATGACGCTCGAGCCACTTCATCCTGACTTCTTCATCGGGAGCAGTCGGCTGATACGCTTGCGTGGGACTATCGGCAGTGACTGTCGGTGGCCACTGCGGTGCCTGTCGACGTCGTCATCGCCGACCACTTCGATCCCGCCGTAAGGGAAGTCATCATCCAGAGGAACGTCGGAGACATTGGCCCTGTCGTGACCGACGTTTTCATAATGGCAGAGCCGAGCCATCGAGGGGTACAGATCGCCTTTCTGTGATTCCTGGCGGTGATGGCGTGCGCACTTCACGCTTGAACAACTTCGAGAGCTTCGGCTTTCTGTCCAGAAGGTTCGGGAGGCCGATGTAAGACCTTAGCGTGGCCATCAACGGCTTTTGCTCCTCTTGTCGCTTTGCCGTCGCCGCCGCCGCTCATATTTTAACCGCCACCAATGCTATTGTGAGCTGGAGAGCAGTTTTTATCTTGTTGTTCTTGGGACTAAGTTTGCGATTGCTCTGCGGCAGCAGGTATTGACGGAGGTCGTCCCAGTCTGGTTGAATCACTGGCGATAGCTGGGAACAAAAGTATTGGGTAAGTAGAGTCGCCCTTCTCTGCCAGGCGACTCTTGATTTGTACCTCCAGTCCTGGCATCCCCCTTGATTCGCTTCTGAGCAAACTCCACCAGTTCTTTCAGTTTTTTTGTGCTCAATATGATCACGCCCTGGACCGATTCTACAATGCAAAGTTATCGTATGTCAAGGTGACTTTGGATAACACATCACTTTTTCAATTCCTCCTAAAGGTGACGTCCACGTCCTACGTCTCCACTCAGACTTTGCACACCATGAAGTCGAGAAGTTTCTGAGCTTTTTGTGCACTGTTGTCAGTACGCGCGTGCACCTTCTTTATCTACGTGGGAGGCACTCGAACCGGAGACCAAGACGATCCGCCAGACTGTGACAGTCTCGCGGCGAAGGAAACCGACATAATCTTCTCCGCCTCGAGCCCATAGGCGTTGTTGACGTAGAAGCGGTAAAACTCCAGCAGCCACCGACGCTCGTATTCCGTCTGTTGGAGGTAAACATTAAGAAAGTTTCGCTCCTCGTCTGGATTGTTCGTGTCGGTGTTGAGGAAATTCGACGTCTGCTAAGCCTAACACGGCGTCATTGGGTTATCCGTACAACAGAACTCAGCGATGCCAACAAGGTGACAGCGTCATTGAGAGCGCGGTCTTCCTCGAAGACTCTTTGACTGCAGATCCTGGATCTGGGTCAACCCTGGGCTTGTCAACATCCTTTCTCCCTCTACCAAGATGCTCCTCATTATCGTGGAATTCTTTAAAAGAGCTTCGAGCTGGAGTTCTTTTTCTGTCTCTTCTCCTCTGCTCGACAATACAATAATCTATCAAGTCAAAAAAGCCGCTGATCGAGCACAAGGGAGCGAGGGAGAAATTGGAAGGGAACGACGAAGCTGCTCAAGAGGTCGATGGAGGGGAGGGTGGAGGGGGGGGGGGGGAGGGCCTAAACATACGCAGACAGAGATTGAAAAGTGACGTTTTTGTCTTCGTCAGCAGCCAACCAAGCGACGATTGAATCATGATCAAAAGGAGGAGGAAATAAGTCGAAAAATGGTACAGATCGTTCTCCGATGGCTCTCACATCCGACTCCACGCACACCGAGGCATTCTCGCCGCATAGTTAATGCGATATGACGGCCCTGCTATTACGGATTTGAATGGCCAATACGGACGCGGCCGAGGCAGCTGCGGCCGCGGTCATACTGCTTGGGGGTCTCGGAAAAGCTCAGACGAGATCCCGGAAAAGATAAACCATTAGATCTCTCCCCTCCCCTTCTTCATTTCCCCCCTTGAATCGGGAAGGCATTATTCGTTTCCTGGGAGCTGCGTGGCCGAGGCCACTCAAGTTATCTTCCCCCTCCCCCATGTAGCCGGCGTGAAAGAACAGCTAGAAGGGATTCAGGGGGTTGACGGGAGGGGAGAACGAAGGGCTTAAGTGCCCAGAGGAGGAAAAGACCAAGCATACAACACTTGCATGTGCTGAATCAGCAAGCTGCTACTTTAAATGTGGCGGAAAAGCTACAACTGCAACCAGATCGTGGCAGCAGGACCCAAGATTGCTATTTCCAGAGAAAATATTGCACCCGAGAAGTGAAGTGTGCACGTGTTTTCCTTTGAAATTGACGGAACCAGCCAGGAGTCTCTCAAACATGGTTTTGCCATCGTTCTGAAGAGCAATATTTTTCCTGGAAAAAAAAATGTTTTCTGCCTTGGTCTTCGTCATAAGCCACTTTGTGTGCACGTGTTTTGAGTTCTCCACTCTGGGAAGAGAGCGTGTTGAATCCCATTAGCGAGGGCAAACGAAACCTTCTGGAAAGTGGATCTGCCGCGAACATGATACGCTCGATTTCGAGACGAGACACACTGTGAGCCTCCAAAAGAACCGCAACGTCGACTCCGTCTGCAGCCAGGGCGGCGCTTTCCACGGCTCACGCTGCCGCCCGGTCCCCAATGGAGCTCGGAGGGACGCTAATCGAGAGGCCACGTGACTGCAGGAAAAAGGAAGTATTAACGATGGCGTTTGTTGATCAACCTACGTGCGGACGCGTTATCTCTGGCAGTAGCTCTTCACTAATGACCTGCACTAAGTGCGTGAGTTAAGGCACAAAAAAGCGAACGTCGCAGCCGAGCCAACATGAGGAGCAAGACCTCATCTAGACTGGCTGCACAACATCTACGAGAGAAGTTTGCAGAGATTGCCTCAAAAGTGCATCTTTTTTTCGCTCTCTCTCTCTCTGGCACCCATAAGATTTGGAAGTGCATCCACCTGAAATTGCAGCGATGCAAAAAGGGTGTCCATGCAACGACTTTCACGGTGGTTGCAAAGAGCAAAGAAGCACTGGCGCCAATTCGCTTCTTCACAGAGAGAAGCTTCATCTCTCTCACCCCTAAAAAGCGATCATCCATCCATCCATCCATCCATCCATCCATCCCTTCCGGGTGAGGGGGGAAAAGGCTTTCTTCTCCTTTTTTTCCCCCTCTTCTTGGTCGTTGAACGCGCAAACAGCGTTCGTTGCTGGCTCCATCGCTAATAGGGATCATAAATTTCGTTACTGCCTCTCTCCTCGTGCTCTCGCGTTCACGTACCCTGATTTATACGGCCGCATCCTTCTGCCAGGGGGGGGATGGGGATGGAGAGGAGGGGTAGGAGGGTACTAGCGATCAGCTAAGAGGCCGTAAAGAGGTTGGAGAAAACCCTCTCGAGTAGTTGTAGCTTCTGTACATACTTCTTGTTATCTCCTTACAAATGTGTGCTTTGTGTGCTTGTAATCTTTCTTTTTCCTCCAAGTCACACACACGATGCCAAGAACTGAGGTGCTCAACCCGGGGGGCTAAAAAGTGACTCTTCTTTGGTAGTTTATGTTGCGCGTGGTTGGCGCGGCATTTCAAACTTTTCATCCCACATTTGGAGAGTTTGCAACTTGGCTGAGAGCTTTTTCTCTTTCTTTCTTTATGTGGTTCAATTCAAAAGTAGCTTTATTTCCTTTAGCTGCTTTGAAAAGAGACTGAGAGAAATCGAATCCCAAATGCCCTTGACAATAGCAAATCTGGCGTCTCGCCAACATCGATTTCCACTACTTTCCAACGCAGTCGCATTTTGGAGCCAAACTAAGAGGCCTCAGAGTACCTAGAGATAGCGGAGCGGAAGAATTTGAATATCCTACCTTAGTTTGGTGCCTGTCGGGGCTGCAGAGCCTGCCGGAGCTGCTGCTGCTCCCCATATTCGCGCTCGGTTGCGCCTGGGATAGAGAGCTAAAGAGAGGCTTAGTCACACCATGATGCTCAGAGAGGCTTTTGGCGAGCATCCAAGAGACGGTTGTTTGCAGGATTTCGGAAGAGATAAAATGGGGTTTGCGCGCCAGAGAAAAAGAGGCCCTCACTGCTCTTACACGGCTTTATCGGTTTGATTTTCAAAAAAAAAAAAAAAAGAAAACTTTTATTCGCCGAACTCCTCGTAGTAAATAAGATGGTGCTGTGTAAAGTGGCGGGGATAAAAGTCTCTTTCTTTTCGCATGAATCAGTTCTGATCCTTCGCCACACAGAAGAAGTCGCGTCTTTCTGCACGTCAGCATCTGATGTAGCCACGTCGTAGGGTTTTTCGCCGACTCCGTCGTGTTCGCCCGCGCAGCCGTGGACGTGGTCAGGATGGAGGCCGGGGCCGGAAGCGGATGGGCCCCATCTACGTAGCATGTTGTTCCCCTCCAAACTTTTGGTTGCCTCGCCCATTTGGGTCTCGGCGCATCATATGGCGCCTCCTCCATGATCCCTTGAGGGATGTCGTAGTTTTGCAGGGCAGCTATGAACGGAGTCCCAGATACTCAGACAAATAAGGCTGCTTCACTAGCAATGGACTCTGCGTGGCAGTTGCTCCAGAGAACAGCTTTGTCCCCCTGGTAGCCTTCATTCTATCGACTGCAGCTCTGCAGCGATCACAACTTTTCTTCACCTCTCTGCTACTGACAACTTTTTGGAGACACTCTTTTAAGTTCCACAAAACCTCGTTTCTCTCCTCCGGTGCCCTTTCTTTTACCCCCTCCCCCCTGTCGGGTTCTCCAGTTTCACCCACTTTGCTAGGAAATGAAACTCTCTCGTTGCCTGGACAAAGGAGACAAGAACTGATCATTTCATATCACGACCAAACTTTCCTCTTTCTTCTCCCCCTCCACGAGCGGTGGGTGCTTTCTTTCCAATATCCTGATGATGACATTTATGAGGAGATGGACGAGGGTTGCTAGGAGCTGGACTGAATTTCCTCGTCTCTTAATTCCGTGGCAAAGATGCTTTTCCTCCATTGACGAAGCCACGGTAACGCCAGAGCAGGGAAAGCACATGTGCAATGCAGACGCAGGAGATCCTTTTGCATGAGAAATTGAAAGTCATGCTGCCTGGAACCGGTGCACGTAAGTACCACATTCCTCGAGTTGTGCACACTTACGCTCGTTCCGTGCCCAGCCATATGTAGCAGGCGAGCTGGCCGGTGGAACCTCGTAAAAGCTGGAGAGTTTGTTGTGCAAGTTCGCCCCGGCCCTGGCCCTTGCCCGCGCCCTCATCCTCCCCCTGTGGGGAACAGTGTGAGTCATAGAGAGTGTCCGGTGGGGACATGTAGAAGGAGGCGTGAAACAAGGAGATTTAACCGGAGGGAGAGAGCTCGGAGGCGGCGGCGGAGGCGGGCATGGACGCGGTCACAGAGGACACTCCCTAGAGCAAAGGAGGCCTTTCTTGAGTCACACGGTGCCTGGCGAGACAGCAACCCCAAAGACGACGATGATAATGGCAGCCATGATTCATCCCTCCCTTGTAAGCTTGTGCAAGCATCCATTCTTTGTGAGAAAAATGCATGGAGAGGAGAGGAAGGGAGAGAGAGAAAAAGCAAAGGGCAGTAAATAACTATTTGTTCAACGAAAAGTAAGGGATCTCTTTTTATACGTCCTCTTTTCTTCTGCTGGAGGAGGCCTCCATGAGCCCCGAAGTTACCCTGAAGATGGATAAAGGCCTCACAGGCCCAGGAAAAAGGCGATTGCTTTTCCTTCCAGACGATATTTTTGACTTTCTTTCATTCCACTGTACCTGCACGCGCAGAATTCGCTCCAGCCTGTCAGCATTCAAAAGCGACTTTTTCATCGGCAAAGACAGTAAATGATAGGCCCATTAGGCCCATGGAGTATTTGTCGTAAGCGAAAAAGAAGAGCAAAAAAAACGTTTTTATCTGCTGGCTGCCTGCCTGGCTGTGTACGTTGAACAAAGCTTCCAAAGAATGAGCTCTAGTAGGTGCTGTCAGATGATTTCTTCAAAGGGGTTTGTTTATAAACGTGAAATTAGGCCATCCATTAGGAGGTGGGTGAGGGCAATAATCGCAAGTAGGACAGTCCTCGTGTATGTGTACGTGTGTGTGTTTGTTTTTCTAGCCTCTCTTTTCATGTTGTAAACTTCTCGACAAACAAATAATGGATCTTTTGAAGTTTGGAACCAAGAAGGAGGGCCAAAGTTGTCCTGTTTGCAGCTGTTGGAAACTTTGCAAAGACCTTATTAAATTTCTGAAAAACATTCTTTCTTTCACCTGGGAAACTTCCAGAATAGTTGATTTTTAGGCCCATTCCTTTTCCTGCGAGTCAATTTCCTCACAATTGGCAACGAGAGGTGCACTTCTGCACTCGCACCCTGTGCATCGCACATGCAGCCGAGCTTTGTTGCAGTCTGGAACGAGGGTAAGGAAATTATAAGATCACACAAACAACTCTTGAGCGAGTTGTTTATTAGTAGCTGGTGATCAAAGGTCCCTTGCACTTTGAAGTGCTCTCTTTCTTCTCAATTTTGCTTTCTCTTCAGGCATTATGCAGGGGTGAACACGTAGGATGGGGAAGGAACTCTGTCGGTAAATAAGGAAGCACTTTGAAAGGAGGGCTCTGTAAAAATGAAGGGAGCAGAAGGTTTTTTCCTTAAACGGTCGACTTGGGGAGCCTCTAGTCTAAACATCCGGACGGCAGGGGGACGGACGAAAAATTAGATGGGGAAGGGGGGGGGGGGGTGAGGGAGAAAGAAGGGTTAGGGACGATGACGATGTTTACCCCCAGCTAGAGCTGCTGTCGGACGCTATTTTTCTCTCTGGAGCTGCTGACTGAGGTCCATATGAAGAATGAGAGGGTTTAAGGAAGGAGAAAAAGTCTCGTTAACATCGTGCCTCCCCCATCTTTCCCTAGCTAACTTTGCTCGTATTCATGTACCCCGTGTGTGTGCACCTGTCTAATACCGTGTGAGCCAAGCAAAGTGCAATGACTCATGAAAGGGGTGCAGGATGAGTGGAAATGGAGCAGGCTCGAGCCAGTTTTTGACTCGCACGATGTGCAGAGCAGAAAAAAAACACACCCAGGTCACTCTCACGTTCAAGTTTCCGCCTATTCAAACAGAGCCAAGAAGGTTCTTACGAACAACTTTTTCAGGTAATTTAAAATTGAGCTCCTCTTCTCTTCTACGAATTCTCAAGACGAAAGAGAGATGAAAACTAATTCCTGTCGGTATCATCTTACCTTTTTTTTTATTTTTTCATAGCTCCCCGAGATGCCTCTCGTTGTGTGTCGTGATGTAGTCGGGCTGTCAGGTCTGCACGTCGTAAGAAGCTTCTAAAAGCGAGGCAATCTTTTCAGGTGCGGATGAAAAGTGCACGTGCTGGAAAGTGCGCAGCTCCAGCTCCAGCTCCAGATAGACTCGTCACGAGAAGCTGTCAAACTGCCGCTTGGTTGAAGGAAAATAGTTTCCCTGACAAAAAGAAATTAACTCGGGCGGAAAAGTTTTTCGCTTTCCTGTTCAATTTCGCATTGCTTATTCATGGAGCTTGTTTACTCTGGCGGAGTTGGATGACGGATATCCATGTCAGAAGGGGCCCTCCAACCAGGAGAGGAGGCGGCAGTGCGGGTCAGGCCCGGGTCAGGCCAGGTCAAGCTGCTACATGGTCCAGAGCTACGACGACGTCTACAGTGTGGAATCAGGCATCAACTTGGCCAGGACCAAACATGGTGCCTGAATGAAACACTGCAAAGCTTCACTGGCAGTGTCGAAAGCGCTCGGTGGAAGGTGCTTTCGGCGTGACCACCAACCGAGCTTTCTTTCTGTATCCAAAATCCGTTTAAGTCTCTGTACAATGGTTTTAGTCATGGCTGGGATTATTTAAGAGGGATCCACCTCGCAGCAGCAGCAGCAGCAGCAGCAGCAGCAGCAGCAGCAGCAGCAGCAACGACTGCGGCGGCGACAGCGGCAACGGCAACAGCAACGCCAGCCGTGTCATCAAAAAACTCTGCAAGAGGAGGGATGATGACAAGAGAAAAAATACCAAATCCTGGCTCTTCCCCTGAAATTTGATCCACCCCCTGCTGTGTGAAGCTGAACTAGAAAAAGAAGAGGGGATTTTGCTTCTTCTGAAGGCAAAACTCTGTCCGTTGCTCTGGAGATGAGCAAGAAAAAAAAAGATGATGAAGCCAAACTCGCTCTATGTATTGATTTCATCTCTCTGCTGCCTTCAATCCGAGATTATGAGGAAGTATCTGCTGTCTCTCTTGTTATCTTTTGAGGGAAAGCTTGACATGCGAGGGGAAATCCTTCCTGGCTGGATGATGTCCAATGACGCAATCAGCCCAGCTCCCTTCGTTGACGCAGCTTTTCACATGTTGTCTTCGTCCAACTTGGCGCAGGTAAGACCAGCGTCTGGGCTGTCACCATGGGGAGGGAGAAGAAGCCCGGACACCTGAACAACAGTTGTGCTATCTAAGATGGGATTCATTTATCCTGGCTTATCAGGACCGACGAGTGTCTCATTGGGTCCGTGAGTCCACCAGCCAGGGCGATATTTGTTGCACTTGCTGCATTTCTCCAAGGAAGGAAGGGCTCGGTTGCTGGGCTTGCGCTTGCATAGTATTAGCAGATAGGACAATGGCAGAGCTGTTTGCTCGCCCATTACATAATAAGCTGCTTTCCACCCATGTTTACCCATCTTCTTAGGTAGCCGGACTGAACAAAGACCCCTCTCCTCTCTTCTCCTCTGCTCTCCTCTGTTTTCCTCTGGGGAATTTCCCTCCGAAACAACCTTATTCCCGGAGGTAAGTCAATCAAACGGGTGGCTGAGATGGGCAAAAAAGATAAAATGCTTTTGATCAATTTGGGTCGGGATTACAGGATTTCTTTATGCATCACGTGAGGCTTCTTTTTTCCCTCCTGGTCGTTCTGCCAGCCACCGTGCAGTACACAGCACACGTGTGCGCCTAATCCCGGTGAGATGAAAAATGTGCCGCTTGGGAGTTAAAAGAATAAAAAGTATGCATCGCGTGAGTCAAAAACGCCCGCCGGGCGCCATAAACGGGAGTCACGGGGGTCTTGGGCCAGACTGGACCAGTCTTTGGGAGGTGGTCAAGCCCAGGAGGGAGCTGTGACCAAGATGGTCTCCGACAACTGGTTCCCTCCTGCGTCCCAATCCATTTAAGTGTGTTTTCTCTTCTTATCTGCCGCACTTTGGTACGCATAAATACGCTGAAGTGTTTGGAGTGACGCCCTCTACTCATTCTTTTGATTGGCTCAAGGCTCTTACTTTCCCCACATTTGCAGATGTGACTTTTCGGCGATTCCCCAGAGAGAGCAAAGGTAGGAGGGAGGGAAGACTGTTTGGAGGCCCCTCCAGGCATGCGGGAACGCCTTGGGAGGACTCACCAGAGAGGAAAATCATGACAGGGGAAAACTTTTGGGGGCCAAATTCAATTTGTTTTTTGGCGGGGCTGTCACAGCAATGAGTGCCGGAAAACAGATGCTGGCGCTCCACCCGACATCACTTATGGCTGTACTGTCCATTTCGGGTCCGCAGAGCAACTTCTTTCTTCACTACTGTACCAGTGGCTGGCTGGCTGGCTGACTGGCGGGCGGGCTGGCGGGCGGGCGGGCGGGCGGGCTGGCAGGACCTGAAGGACCCCGGCAGGGACCACCGTCCATTAGTCCC